>PDWI01001332.1_pt1 | contig 39107 bp, 35 predicted proteins | sample 1430891 | NCBI WGS metagenome assembly PDWI01 (sample SAMN01162508, study PRJNA174530) | Oral metagenome, whole genome shotgun sequencing project. | biome: Marine environment; feature: Marine mammal; material: Swab sample of the gingival sulcus; isolation source: swab sample of gingival sulcus... | reverse complement strand
CGTACTCTTAATAAATTCTAATAAAGCTTCTAACATTAATACATCTCCTTTCTATATTGGGATGTATTAACCCAGTGTAATTAACACGTCGCCCGGATTGACAGAAGCACCCTTATTGACATTGACAGAAACGACTTTGGCATCAGCTGGTGCCATGATTTCGTTTTCCATTTTCATCGCTTCAAGTATCAACAAGACATCGCCGTTTTTAACGGTGTCGCCCGCTTTAACTTTAATGTCTAAGATTGTCCCCGGCATCGGTGCCGTCACTGAATTACCGCCGGCACTCGGTGCAGCCGCTGCAGCAGGTGCAGCCGGAGCAGGCGCGGTCGGAGCAGGTGCAACTGGCGCAGCCGGTCTAGGCGCTGCCGCCGGTCTGGGCGCTGCTACTGTAGACGAAACGCCACCCACTTCTTCTACTTCTACTTCATATTGCTTACCATTGACAGTAATATTATATTTCTTCATGTGTTCGCCTCCATTATAATCGACTGTTCATCTGTTCGCTCATACCGGTCTTCGCCCAAATTGGGCGATCGTCGGCCACTCTGACAATTTTACTGACGACAATGCGATTAGTCTGCAGTGTCGCAGAAAGCGCGGCAGTGATTACCGCAATCAGCTCTTCGTCTTCGGCATCTTCCTTGACAGCTGCAGTGCTAGGCTCTGCCTTTGCCGCAGGCGCTACTGCTGCAGCGGCTTGCGCCTTAGGTTCAGCTTGCTTTTGTCCCAAAATTTTTGACATGATCTCAATGACTAGCCACAAGAATATAAGTGCCAAAAATGTAATTGTCATACCGACGACGGCAACCATTAAGCCGCCACTGATTTTATCGCTCACGCTAAGGTTGACAGGATTGGCTAATTTGTTGATCAAATCCATATTTGCCCCCTAACTACAGCGGAATATTGCCGTGCTTTTTAGACGGCCTATTTTCGCGTTTTCCATTTAGCATATCAAACGCATCGATTAATCTTGGACGCGTAACACTTGGTTCGATAACATCGTCGACAAAGCCGCGCTCTGCAGCTTTATAAGGCGTAGCAAATTCTGCGGTGTACTCGTCTAGTTTTTGTTGTCGCATTGCAGCCGGGTCGTCAGCCTCTTTGATATCTTTTCTAAAGATGATGTTGGCGGCGCCATTCGGTCCCATAACTGCAATTTCCGCCGTCGGCCAAGCGAGTACAACATCGGCGCCAAGTTCTTTTGAACACATCGCCAAATAAGAACCGCCGTAGGCCTTTCTAGTAATCAACGTAACCTTGGGAACGGTTGCCTCACTGAAGGCGTAGAGCATTTTTGCACCGTGCCTAATAATGCCACCGTATTCCTGACTGGTTCCCGGCAAGAATCCGGGTACGTCGACGATATTGAGCAATGGAATATTAAAGGCGTCACAGGTTCTGATAAAGCGCGCCGCTTTAACTGACGCATTGACGTCCAGGCAACCGGCTAGAAATCCGGGCTGATTGGCAACGACGCCAACAGAGCGTCCGTTTAAACGAATTAAACCGGTGATGATATTCTTGGCGTAATAAGGTGCGACTTCGAGTACGTCGCCGCCATCTGCTATACTGCGAATGACGTCTAACATGTCATATGGCTTATTGGAATTATCGGGGATAATTTCATTTAAGGCCTCGTCAATTCGATTGACGTCATCAGACTCGAAGACCGGTGCGACCTCCATGTTATTGGACGGCAAGAAACTTAACAATCTTCTAATGTCGGCGATACAGGTTTCGTCATTTTGCGAAATAAACTGAGCGACGCCGGAAATGCTATTGTGTGTCATCGCGCCGCCGAGTGCCTCTGCAGTGACTTCTTCTCCCGTAACCGTCTTGATGACCTGTGGTCCCGTTATAAACATCTGCGATGTCTGGTCGACCATAAAGATAAAGTCGTTAAGCGCCGGTGAATAAACTGCGCCGCCCGCACACGGTCCCATAATCGCCGTAATTTGCGGTACCACGCCAGAAGCCAATGTATTTTTGTAGAAAATTCTACCGTATCCGGCCAAGGCGTCAACTGCCTCTTGTATGCGCGCGCCGCCGGAGTCGTTTAAGCCGACGACCGGTGCTCCGACTTTTACGGCATTGTCTAAAACCTTACAAATTTTAGAGGCGTGCATTTCGCCGAGCGAACCGCCGACGACCGTAAAGTCTTGCGCAAAGGCGTAGACTAATCTACCGTCAACCTTACCATAGCCAGTGACGACGCCTTCGGCAGGTGCATCTACTTTTTCCATGCCAAAATTTGTACAGCGGTGTTTGACAAAGGCGTCGAGTTCGACAAAAGTGCCCTCGTCAAACAACAACATAATGCGCTCTCTGGCAGACAATTTACCGCGTTCGTGTTGCTTTTGAATTCTCTTTTCACCACCGCCAAGCAAAATTTTATCTTTGGCCTCGCGGAGTTGATTTAATTTTTTCATTGATTCAGACAAAGCATAACCTCCGTTTATCTTTCCGTGAGTTCTAACAATATGCCGTGTGCGCCCTTCGGGTGAACGAATGCAATTTTAGCATTGCCCGCACCGTATCTGGGCTTTTCATCGATCATACGTATGCCTTTGTCCTTCATATGTTGGATTGCCTCTTCGACGTTGTCGACACCGAGTGCCAACTGCTGTACACCTTCGCCGTTTCTCTCAATAAATTTAGCGATTGGACCGTCGTCTGACGTAGACTCTAGGAGTTCCAACTTAGACTCGCCCAACTTCATAAATGCACATTTTACTTTTTGCTCTTCCACGACTTCAGTACCAACGCACTCTAAGCCGAGTACATCCTGGAAAAATTTTAACGACTCATCCAAATTTTTTACTGCAATGCCCACATGATCCACTTTTGTAATTTTCATAATTCCTCCTTTGCATACTCTAAACCAACATTTTTTTAATCGGATTGTCTGCAACTGTCCGTCAAGCGTTAAGTATACGTACTACCGTGCAAACAATCCGGAATCTATTGCTAGGAGTATAACTACTACTCCAACCCTACCCACATGCTTTATTTCTTCATTGAACCGGTCTTTAAAAAGCGCTCATGCCACGATAAAGCCTCGCCGACGACATGTGGTTCGTGTTGATACTTGCCTTGTTTAGCCCGTTCAAAATAATCCCTTAACATCGGTCTGTAGTCGGGATGGGCACAGACTTCGATAATGCGCTCCGCCTTTTCAGTCGGGCAAAGGCCGCGCAAATCTGCCAACCCCTGCTCTGTAACGACTACCGATACGTCCTGCTCTGTGTGGTCGACGTGCGATACCATCGGGACGATTGAAGATATATCGCCGTTTTTAGCGGTTGACACCGTCGTGAAAATCGACAAGTAAGCATTTCTGGTAAAGTCGCCTGAACCGCCGACGCCGTTCATCATTCTAGACCCCATGATGTTCGTCGAATTAACGTGGCCGTAAATGTCGAATTCAATGGCCGTGTTCATCGCGATAACGCCTAATCTACGCGCCAATTCCGGATGGTTTGAAATCTCCATCGGTCTTAATATGCAGTGCTTGGCATAAAAGTCCATCTTATCTTTTAAGCGTATTAATCCCTCTGCCGATGGCGTAAACGACGTTCCGGAGGCCACTGTGACTTTACCGGCATCGATTAAGTCGAACATCGAATCTTGAATGACCTCTGTGTAACACGTCATATTAGTAAAGTCAGACTCTACTAAACCACCCAAAACGGCATTGGCAACTGAGCCGACGCCGGACTGCAGCGGCAATAAGTTTTCCGGCAAGCGACCGGCCGCAACTTCTTCTTTAAAAAACTTGATGATGTGTTGCGAAATGGCGCGCGAGTCGTCATCGATTGCGCCGAGCGGACGCACGTTGTCGATGATATCGCTCTCGACGATAGCGACGATTTTTTCGGGATCGCATGGAATGTAAGTTGTACCGATGCGATCGCCAGATGCCTCAATTGGAATCGGCTTTCTGTGCGGCGGCTTTTCAGTCGTATAAATGTCGTGTACGCCTTCTAGCGCCATCGGCTGCGACGTGTTGATTTCGACGATGACGATGTCGGCGTTGGCAATTGCCTGTGGTGCGACGCCAACTGAAGTTGTCGGTACGATGCCACCGTCTTCATTGATGGCTAAAGCCTCTACCAAGGCAACGTCAATTTTGCCAAAGAAACCATAATCGATAAATTGCGGCACGTGCGATAAGTGCATATCCATGTACTTAACACTGCCATCGTTGATGCAATTGCGCAACGACTTGTTCGTCTGGTAAGGGAAACGACGTTTCATGACGCCAGTGCGCGAAAGCGCGCCGTCTAACTCGTCGCCGACAGAGGCGCCCGTAATGATTGTAACGCCTACTTTGTCGCCGTTTTCTGCGCGCTTGGCAAGTGCCAACGGCACAGCTTTTGGGTAACCAGATGGCGTAAAGCCGGACGTCGCAATTGTCATGCCGTCTTTGATTAGCATGGCCGCTTGATCTGCTGACATAATCTTTGATTTAAAAGCATCGTTTCTAATTCTGTCTGTAAAATTCATACTTCCTCCTAAAAAGACAAGGAGTTAGCTGATAGCCTTATCATATCATCTAACTCCCAGTAAATATGGTTCTAACAATGGATATTGTCCACACACTTACACATTATAACGATTCATTTTATTGCTTTACTATTATATTGTCTTGACTATTTCTCGTCTTTTTGATCACAGGCGTTGCTGTACTTCTCGCTGATGATTTTAAAAGCCGATAATAACGCCTTTCTCGCAGAACCGTGATAGCGTTCATTAAACACCGTTGCGATCGAATCGTAATCCAGTATATTCTTGCCCATCACCACTTCCCTTACAAAGCGCTTTGCCGTACTCGTTACCAGTGAACAATCCACATCTTCGACGATGCCCGTTTCACTATCTAATATAACACCTACGGCGATAACCGAGTAGAGCGAAGACGCAGTAATTCCGTGTGGTAACTTCGCATAACCGGTAATAAAAATCGAATTATCATTCATATTTGCCTCCGTAAACTACATTCACCTAATACTTACAACCTTATTCTATCAAACCTAAGTTCTGATTGGAAGTAATATTTACATTGGCAGCTTGTGTAAAATAATAGTAAATAGTACCATGCCGAGCAGGGCAAATGGATAAGTTGCACCATAACCTGCAGCCGGGTCATCGCTTCCGACGGCGTCAATTGCAGCACCTAAGCCAGGCGTTGACGTCATGCCACCGCAGATTGCACCGGATAACATAATCCAATTGATTTTGAAAATATAGCGGCCAATGAAGAAACCGATCATCATCGCCACGATACCGACGACCAGTGAAACAATAGCCAAACTAACGCCACCGCTTACGACCGTATCAAACACTTTAAAGCCATAGCGCAGGCCGACGATTGCCAAGAAGAAGGCCAACGATAATTGTCGGACAACACCTAAAACTTTAGAATTCATTCTAAAGGTAATAAAGCCGATTTTACCGATATAGCCCAAGATTAGAGAACCTATCAGTACGCCGCCGGTCGAACCGAGGCTAAAGTAGCCGAGTGGCCCCAAGAATATTTTTATCTTGCCGATGGTATAACCAAAGAAACAGGCCAACGTAAAGGCGATTAAATCAAACTGAACTTCTTTGATTTCTTTGACGCCGCTGACGCTGCGCGCCTCTTCGAGTTCCTTGCGAAGTTGCGTCTGTTCTTCGTCTACGTCGATGCCGAAAATGCGCGGGAAGAAGTTGACGGCAATGATGACGATCAATACGCCAAACGGATAGCCTATGGCGTGACCGACACCGATGCCAGCTTTGGCGTTATTGATATAATCTTCTTTTTGCTCGTCGGATAGCGTCGGCGTATTGTCGGCGGTGAGCCCTTCGTTTTCAGTTAAACGCGCCAACATGACGTTTTTTTCGTCCGCACTCAATCCGGCGTACGCATCCGCTGCATTTGTGGCGTGCCCTTCAGCTGTTTCAATAGCCGCGGCCAAACCCGGTGAAGACGTCAGCGCTCCGGTATAGACTCCCGAAACCTCATAGGGATTAGAGCCGGAAAAGACATAAGTCATGCCATAAGTGGCAGCAGCTCCTAAAAATGTGATAATAAAACCTAAAATAATGAATTTTGCGCCGTACTTCTTAATGACGATTGCCATATCTTTGGCGGCCAATAAGCCGACAGCGGCGACGAATAGAATGAGAAAAATGAAAAAGAATTCTTTGCTGACAACACCGGATTTTATCAGCTTAGTAGCGGCCTTGACAGCCCCTTTTGGCGCATCTTCCGGTATTGACTTAGCGTAACCCAGTGCCAGCCAGCCCATGATCAAGCCACTAAACAAGGCACCGGACACGCCGAAGTTAAACTTGCCGAATTTAATTTTACCGAATAGCAAGCCGGCAAACACGGCGACAAACATTAAAACATATGGATTTAACATCCACGCAACTACATCAAACTTCATAAACAACCCCTTTCTGTCTTTATAAATATGATATAAAAAAACGCAGCAACTTAACTCACCGCGATTTTTTCAAGGATAAATAAGGAAATTTAACCAATACAAAAACTATTTTACCTTTTTAGCACAAACATCGCAAGTCAATTTATCTTTCTGTTTTCTCTTTTTTCTCTTTTTATACTATAAAAGGCACAGCAATAGTGCTGTGCCTTATAAGTCAACCTAACAGTCAACGTGCAATTGACTCGGAGAACTCCGGCAATTAACTAACCCTACTATAGTTTAACACAATTGTATCAATAATACTATTATTATCTAAAAAAATAAAATAATTTAAAAATTATATAATGTTGTGCTCTACTTTTGTACTAATTTTTTTAAAAATTTATGACTGTCGACGATAAAGCGTTCGTGTATGCCTTCACCAATCATTTCTTTTTCATCATACGCTGTCACTTTGAAAACTAAGCGCTTTCTGTCCACCTCTATCAACTCGGCTTCGGCGTAAACTTTCATTCCGGGCGGCGTCGCCGCGATGTGCCTAACGTCGACCAGCGTCCCAACTGTCGTTTGCCCCTCAGCTAACAGCGGTTGTACCAAATGCAACGAAGTGCCCTCCATCAGCGTTATCATCATCGGCGTAGCAAACACGTCAATGCCACCGCTGCCAAGTGATGATGCCAGGTGTTTTTTTTCGACGACAACTTCAACTCTGTGCTTAATTCCCAACTTTAATTCGCTCATAATTCTTCCTTTCTGCCTCAACTTAAGTTTAGTAACTGTTCAGTTAGCTGTCATTTCGAGTGAAGGCGAAGTCGGAATCGAGAAATCTCAGGTTTTAAAAACGCGAGCTCCCCACTTCACTGACGTTTCGGTCGAGATGACACAATGTTATGCTCTTCAACTGAACAGTTACAGTTATTATTCAAAATATCGCGAGATATTTTCAACTTGGTCAGCCGCCATGTCGTTGACCAACAATGGCACTTTATATATTTTGTGACCGGCAAAGGCCTCCGCAATTTCTCTTAAATGCTCTGTCTCAGCCATCTTCTTTCTCTTCCAAAAAGTGTCGGATGGATTATCCGGCAAAATGCGATTGACAATATAAGCAGCTATCGGAATATTGTACTTATTCAATATCGCACTGGCCTTTTTGGTTTCGTCTAGAGCCAATTTTTCGGCATTTAATACAAATATAAAGCCGAGCTTACCGGAATCCAACAACATATTAGAGGCCTTCACCAAATTGTTCTTGCGGCGCGTCAACAACTGAATGATTTCATCGTTTTGCACGGTGTCCAGATTGCGTTCATACATTTTTTTATACATCAGCGTCTTTTTGCGCTTGACCAATAAAATGTCAATCCACGACTCCAACATATCCGGCAATGTCAGCAGCCTAATCGTATGACCGGTTGGCGCGGTGTCAAACACGACGTAATCGTAGTGATCGCTCATTTCGTTTAGAATCTCAATCATGCGATCGAACAGCGCCGCCTCATGTGAGCCCGGCGAAACTTTTGCAGCGTCTAATTGCTTATTGATCTCTTCGACGATGACCACCGAGTATATCTTATTTATATTTGCGCGTATCCGCTCGATATACTTGGCGCTCTCCTGCTCCGGATTGATTTCGGTGGCGTGCAAATTATCGGCAATTTCGACGACGCCGCCCCCTATTTTGACTTCGAACAAATCGGAAATCGAATGCGCCGGGTCGGTTGATACCAACAATACTTTATTTCCCTGCCTCGCCTTGGCAAGCGAAAACGCGCCCGAGCAGCTCGTCTTGCCAACGCCGCCCTTGCCGCCAAAAAATAATATTTTGCCCATGCTACCTCCTATCCCGGTGCGCCACACCAAATCGCAAAAATCGCTACAAAATTTGAGTAGAATTGGCGCGATTTTTGTCTTCTGTCTAAACTCCGGAACTATGGATCAAAGTCTAAACTTTCGGCCATTGACTCCCAAACCGATTTTCGATCATTGGAATCGCTCTGAAACTTTGCCAGTTCTTCGGCAAAGTAAGGATAGAGTTCCAATGCGTAGTAACTGGTAGGCAAGTCAATGCCGATTAAGTCGCTAAAACACAGTATAAAAAACTCTTCCATTTCCCGATCGTACTGATGTTCTAAAACGGCAACAGACTTATTTTTAAAGTCAAAGGCGCCAATAAAAAAGAGCCTGATATTTTCTATAAAGCCTTTTAAATACTTCATATGTTCACCTAATTATCGATAATCGAGCCGGCAAGCGGTCGATCTCAACCGCTTGCCGAACGCGTTAAAAACAACGCAAACACCTCACCTACAGTTCGGTTCGCTCCAGTGGCGACTTTTTAGAAAACGCTCCGTATGCCATATAGGCCAGTACAAAGGCCAACACCATTAAGGCGGCGGCAAACGCGAGCAATATGTAATTGCCGGTCGCCAGTTGCTTGTTTATCAAGAAACCGAGCGCCGTAATCGTCACGACGAACATAAACGCCATCGGAAAAATAATCATCTTGTAGTTTCTGCCCTCGAGTTTTAGCGCAACCGCCAAAGCGATTAATGCAATGGCAGCCAACAGCTGATTTGCCGTACCAAACACCGGCCAAATTGTCTTCCAGCCGCTAAATCCAAGCCAACCCGACAAGACGACAGTGATGCCCGTCGCGACATAGCGATTCGTTAAAATATTAGACTTTTCGCCATCCGTATCGTTGGCAAAAGCCTCTTGGAAAATGAATCTGGCAAGGCGCGTCGCCGTATCCAACGACGTCATTGCAAATGCCGAAATCGCCAGCGCTGTAAAGCTGACGCCGATTTCGAGCGGCAATCCAAACGCAGTCATAAACGTGCCTAAACCACTGGCAAATACAGCTACCGGACCGCCTTCCGGAGTCTTCACTACAAAGGCCACTGTAACGACCGCCAGCACTGCCAATACGCCTTCAATCAACATCGAACCATAGCCGATTAACTTGGTGTCTTTTTCGTTGTCGAGCTGCTTAGACGTCGTTCCGGAGCCGACCAAAGCGTGAAAACCGGAAATCGCACCACAGGCAACTGTGACGAACAACATCGGAAAAATCCACTGCGCGGCGGCGCCTTCGCCCACCATCGTACCCGTAAACATCGGTTTAACCAATTTGGGATTGTACAATACGACGCCTACGGCACCGCCCAACAACATGGCATAGAGCAAGAATGAATTTAGATAATCGCGCGGTTGCAAGAGAATCCAGACCGGCGTCACAGACGCCACGAAGATATAACCCAACAAGACGACCATCCATACTTCTCTACTGATGTTGATTGGAAACATCGTGCCGAGCCAAATCGACAACATCATTCCGATAACGCCTATCACAGTACCAATCGCCAAGCTGACTCCCCTGCGATAAACGAAGAAACCGAAGACGACAGCCAATAGAATAAACAACAGCGACGCAGTCGCCGCCGAACCGTTTTTAGCAAATGTATTTGCGACGATATTTGTAAAGGCGGCTACGACCAACAAAAGTGTCAACCAAGAAAATACGGCAAATAATATTTTGCCGGAACGCCCCAGCGTAGAGCCAATTGATTCGCCCAAGGAACGTCCCTTATTGCGCACTGACAAAAACAGCGACCCCATGTCGTGAATGCCTCCGAAAAAAATCGAACCGATGACAATCCATAAAAATACCGGCAGCCAACCGAACACGCTGGCTGCAATTGGGCCGACGATTGGCCCCGCACCGGCAATTGACGAAAAGTGGTGTCCCAACAGCACCGGCGCCTTGGCGGGCATGTAGTCAACACCGTCATTCATCAGGTGAGCCGGAGTCTTGCGCGACGGATCAATCCCCCATTTTTTGGCCAACCAAGAACCGTAGGTCACATAGGCAACTAAGAAAATAATAATGGCGATTGCAATCAAAATAATTCCACTCATTTTTACCCTCCTCCCAAAGTGATAAACGCGATAACAACGAACGAAACGACTAACGCGCGCTTTTGTCAACGGCATCGCTGTCTGACAACTGCAACCATCAGTCTGACAACAGCTTTAATTTTGCGGCGTCACCGCGCGCCATTTTATTTTCTAGCGCACGCCGCTGCGAACGAATCACTACCATCAACTTAAAATCTACCCAACCGTAAAAGCCAAATTTAAAACTCTTCTTGTACTTGTATTTCGGTATGATGCGCTCCAAACTCGCCTCGATTGAATCGCATTCTATTAATAAAGTTATGACTGAAGACATGTGTTCGTCATTTGGCGCAATTAGCGCTTCGGCATTTTCTCGTAAAACTTTAGTCAGGTGATTAAAGCGCTCGCTTGTAAGCCGACCATCTTGTGCGTAATAAAACAGATGCTCGTAATTCGTGACGGCATACAATTCGACTTTCTTTACGGCAAAATAGCGCGAATTGCGCAAATAATATTTGCCGTACAAAGGGAAAACCACGTCACTTAAAGTGTACGCATCGTAAAAATCAAACATATGCGATAATTGAGCTTTAATTTTATCAGACAAATTCATGATCATCCCCTGTATATATTATAATACTATTGGATAATAATTACAACACTATTGCGCTTTTTAGCGCTAATTACAGTGTTTAAATCCAGTACTTTGGGTGCAAAAAGACGAAATCACCACGTTAAAGTGGTGATTTGAGAGTGTCGACAAAGTCGATAATCTCCAGACTGTAGACAAATGCCCTATTTCTTTCAATCTATTCTAACGATTGGTCATCTCCATTTTCAGAATCTTGCAATTGCGCCTCCGCGACCGCAGCCTCGTCAATCGGCTGCTCGGCAGGCGCCTTTGAATCGTCTTTTTGGCGGCCGTCGGCGAGCGGCTCAGCTTTTTCGACGCGCGGCGGTTCAGGTCTTTCTGCGGCTTTGTCCGCAATGTCTTCGGCGTTCTCTTTAAATATAGCAGTGTCCATCAGACCGTCGTTTTGTGCGCGAATTTCCTCTACTGCCGAAATTCCCCTCTCAAACACGGCGTCGAATTCTTCGCCATTAATAGTTTCAAATTCGAGTAGTGTCTGGGCAACGCTCTCCAGTTTATCGAGGTTGTCGTTGATCAACATATAGGCCCTTTCATAGAGTGCGTCGACAATTTTGCTGATTTCGCGGTCTATTTCCGCCTGTACTTGGTCGGAGAACTCCTTGGTATGACCCATATCGCGGCCAATAAAGACTTCACCGCCGGTGTCGTAGGACATCTGCGACAAATTTTCGCTCATGCCATACTTGGTCACCATGGCGCGCACCACTTTAGAAACGTGGTTTAAATCGGAAGACGCCCCGGTCGAAAAGTCTTTAAAGATGATCTTCTCGGCAATTCTACCGCCCAGAGCGACCATCACGCTGTTTTCCATTTGACTCTTTGTGGTGTGTTGATCGTCGTTGTCGGGCAACCTCAACACAAAGCCAGCGGCGCGGCCTCGTTTGACAATCGTAATCTGATGCACCGGTTCGGTATTCGGCAACAGCTTGGCCATAATGGCGTGACCGGCCTCGTGATATGCCGTAATCTTGCGATCGCGTTCAGTTGCAATGTGACTTTTTTTCTCGACGCCCATCATCATGCGCGTCAAGGCCTCATCAATCCGCTTCATGCTAATTTGACGCTCGCTATTGCGCGCCGCCAAGATTGCCGATTCGTTGAGTAAATTCTCCAAATCGGCCGGCGTAAAGCCCGGCGTTCCCCTGGCTACCGTCTTAAAATTGACCAACTTTGAAACCGGTTTATTCTTGGCGTGAACTTGTAATATGCTCTTGCGCGCCTCGATGTCGGGCAAGCCCACGGTTATCTCCCTATCGAATCGACCCGGCCTCAACAGCGCCGGATCCAATATGTCGGGGCGGTTTGTCGCCGCTATAATGATAATGCTCTCATTTTCGGAAAAACCGTCCATTTCCACTAAAAGCTGGTTTAAGGTCTGCTCGCGTTCGTCGTGACCGCCGCCCAGACCGGCGCCGCGCTTGCGTCCGACGGCATCGATCTCATCGATGAAGATAATACACGGTGAATTCTTTTTGGCATTTTCGAACAAATCGCGCACGCGCGAGGCGCCGACGCCGACAAACATCTCTACAAAATCCGAACCGGAAATCGAGAAAAAAGGCACGCCGGCCTCCCCGGCAACTGCCCTGGTCAGATAGGTTTTTCCGGTCCCCGGAGGGCCCACCATTAATATGCCCTTTGGTATGCGCGCCCCCAAATCGATGTATTTGCGCGGCGCGCGCAAGAAGTCGACGACCTCCTGCATTTCTTCCTTTTCTTCGTCGAGTCCAGCGACGTCGGCAAAAGTTATCTTTTTGGCGTCGTCATCTTTGTGTAGTTTGGCGCGCGATTTGCCAAATGACATCACGCGATTGCCGCCGCCTTGCGAATTTTGCATAAAGACAAACCAAAATACCACAAACAGTAAAATCATGATTACCGGGGTCAGAATATTAAATATCGCCAAAGTTTCCTGTGGCGGCTTACCGTCTAAATCGACAATTTTGCCAGCTTGAACTTTAGCCATCAGCTCCTGCCCAATCGGCAATCCCAGTATATTGGGGATGTAGGCCTCAAACTTTTGGCCGCTGTCGCGCAGCGTGCCCTTGACCTCGTCTTCCTGAATTAATACAGATGCAATATTGTCGTCTTCTACATTTTTGATAAACTCAGACGTCTGTAGCGTCACTGTATCGGAAGGCTGATTGTTCAAAAAGCCAATGATGACGACAATAACGAGGAATAACACAATGTAAAATGTCGCTCCTCTAAAAAACTTCTTCATACTTTGTCCTCCTAAATGCTATCTATTTTAGTGTAGAATTATCACAAATTAATTTTCAATCACACTATTCTATCACAAATCACCACTTATAACAACGCTAATCTGGCTTAATTGCAACAAAGTTAAGCGCTATTAATAATGTAAACGTAGAGTAATGAGTGGTCGGCCGCGCTCGGCTGCTCGCGATACAGCGAAGGCCGTAGACCGTGCCCCCAAAAAACCTCACTAGCGGATGCCAAAAACGCTAACTGCGCACGTGCACCAATGGCGATGGAAGCCTCGTTTAATATCTTTTTTAAAGACTTAGACTTGCCGTTCATTCCCTTTAAACGCATAAAGTCGCCGGGGCGTCGCGTTCTGATTACAAGGCCGGCGGCAAAGGTATCTGTCGGCAAGAACAAAGGCCTACACTTTGGCGCCAGTTGCTCTATGGGCGACTCGCTGACAATTACTGTTAATCCGTAGTCGCGCAGTTCATTTTGCCCCATCTGCAAGCGCACAGCAGACCGCTCTACTTCAGCTGCAACGCACTTAACAACGCGCACGAATTGGCGGTCTTTAAAAAAGTGTAACCCCAGCAAAATCTGTCGCGTGTTGACGCCTCCAGTCAACAGCCAGCGATCGAGCTGCACGACGTGCTTAAAAGTCAAATCTACTACTGTGCCCGTCAGCACTTCATAGAGATAACGCAGTAGACGGCGCCGCCGCGCCACATGTGCAGAACAAAATCGCTCAATCGACAGCGCGTTTTCGGCGGCGTCGAAGACTTGGCCATAAAACTGCTCCGTATCGCGCCTCAGGTAATCGCGCTCCGACTGCAAAATATCGGATAATTGCGCTAAGTGTTCGACGACTGAACGATTATAAGCTTTCGTTAGTTCGGGAATTAACTGATTTCTAACTTTATTTCTAAAAAATGTCGCGTCGTCATTGGATACGTCGTGATGATAGGGAATGTCGGCCAACGCCGCCGCGTCCAACAAGGCAGTTTTTGAAACTGTCAACAAGGGACGCAACAAAGTGCCACTGAGTCCTTCGATGCCAATTAAACCGTCGATGCCACTGCCCCTGATGATGTGCATTAAAACGCTTTCCGCCAAATCGTCACGGTGATGCGCCGTGACGATATAATCGGCCGCCAAAGCGTACTGTAAAGCTGTAAACAGTCGATAGCGCAGTCGCCTAGCCTCTGCCTCAAAACCGCAACCGGACTGCTCGGCCAGACGCGCTACCGGTCGCCGATAAACGTGGCAGCGCACACCCAGCGCGCGACAATAGGACCTTACCAGTGCCGCGTCGGCAATTGCCGCGTCGGCGCGATACATGTGATCTAAATGGACTGCGCTGAGCTGTAGTGAATAATCCTCTGCCAAATCGCAGAGCGCACGCAACAGCACCATCGAATCGACGCCGCCGCTGACCGCAACCAACAGATGAGAACCGCATGCGATATGGTGCCGCTCTAAGCTGTTATTGACTTCTCGTTTAATGCTATCAAATTGATTCATCTCGACACTCGTCAAAGCGATAATAAATCGAACCCTCTAAATTATCGCTATCGCTAAAATATAGTTTATTGTTTGCAAAGTACTGCATAATGACATCTATTATACAGGCGCCAGCCGCAATAATGTCGACGCGCCCTTCTTGCAGACCGACCAGTGCCAACTTTTGCTCGCGCGTCATAGCAATTAACTGCTTGGTCAACGCCGCAATGCGCACATCGCTTAAATGGTGGCGCTGAATGGCGGCTCCGTCATAACAAGTCTGCCTTAAGTCGATAGCAGCTAAAGTCGTCGCCGTACCGCCAATGCCAATGCAGTGGGCCGACGGAGAAACTGTTTTCAGCTCCCCTTCAGACTGTAAAACAGCCTTCAGTGATGCTCGCAGCGGCAAAAACTGCTCGGCTGACATCGCGTGTCCGAGTTGAAAGCGGTCGGTCATGCGCACGGCGCCAATATCAAAGCTGTGCCGATAGGATATATTACCGCGCCAATCGCCGACGATAATTTCCGTCGATCCGCCGCCGACGTCGATCACCACAATGTCAGAACGCTCTAAATCGGCACCGCGTACGACGCCCAAATAGCCGTAAAGCGCCTCTTCGTCACCGGATAAAATTTTGATCTTAAACGGCGTCTGGCAGGCCACTGCATCCAATAAAAGATGTCCGTTTTTCGCATCGCGCAAGGCGCTTGTCGCAAATACCGGACATTCTTCTATACCGATTTGTTCTATTATTTTGGCGTAGCGCTGCAAGGCCAGTAGCGTCGCGTCGAGCCGTTCCGGTTCGATTAAACCGGTCGCGTCGACGCCCTTGCCAATGCGCGTCATCGCCATCGTCTTCACTCTGTCGGTCAACTTGTCGCCAACCCGCCGACAAGTCAACAGGCGCACCGAATTGGTGCCAATATCAATTGCCGCGTAGGGCTTACTCGTCATAATCTTCCTCGTCATAAGTAATAATGTAAATGATCTCACCGGGTAATATCATATTCAATTTTTTGCGCGCCAAAGCTGCCTTGAAATCGTTCCCCTCCAAAGTTTTAACTTCTTCGTTTAGCACCCTAAGCGCCTCCAAAACGGCCTCTTGACGCTCTGTCTGTTCCAGTAACTCGCGTTGCTTTTCGAGCAATACGCGTTCTTGACTTATATAAGTCCAGCCGAAGAACAGCATTAACAGAAGTGCGATTGTGAATACTAATTTTTTATTCTTCAGTAGCTTCATTTCTATTCTCGCCATTCGACACACTCAGTTTACAACGTTTCGTATAGCGTCGCCGCCTCGTCTTTTTTAGCATTCGCATCGAGCTTTAGCACCTTATAGCGACTGATGCGCGCGCCATAAGAAATCTCTAACAGGTCGCCTATGGCAACTTTTGTACCGGCTTTGGCAACTCTACTGTTAATCGAAATTTTACCGTGATCACAAGCGTCCTTGGCGACCGTACGCCGCTTGATTAAGCGCGATACTTTTAAATATTTGTCTAAACGCATACACTCTCCAATTCTAATTCGCAACTGTATACTCAAAAATCTTGTAATAAAAAAATCTCAACAAATCCTCAATTTACAGGTATAATTATATCATAAATCGATGTCAAATAAACGCCAAAAGGAGAAATTAATGCGACAATTAGAAAAGATTATAGAGCTTCGCCACAACTTACACCGCCACGCCGAACTGTCAAACTGCGAATATCAGACCAAACGCATACTAATGGACTTTTTAAGTGAACACAGCAACTTGCTTGTCGTCGACTGCGGCGCCTGGTTCTACGCCCATTATCACCACGCCGACAACAGTCCAAACATCGCCTTCAGAGCAGATTTTGACGCCATTAAAATGAATGAAACAATCGACCTCGAATACGCCTCACTGACGGCCGGCGTCGCCCACAAATGCGGCCACGACGGCCACTCCGCAACACTGGTCAATCTGGCAATTGAAGTCGAAAGGCGGAAACCGACGAAAAATATCTACTTTATCTTTCAACACGCCGAAGAAACCGGAGATGGTGCCAAAGTTTGCGCCGCGCTATTGACCGAAAAAAACATCTCTGAAATCTATGGTTATCACAATATGAGCGGCTTGCCGCAAAACGCCCTGCAAATCATCGACGGCACCACCCACTTCGCATCGACAGGACTATGTCTAAACTTAACCGGCAAGCCGACGCACGCCAGTCAACCTGAATTTGGCATTAACCCCGCGAAGGCAATTGCCGATATCGTTTTGAAAATCGAACAGTTAAATTCCGCTCAATACAGCGGCATTACCTTCGCCACAATCGTACAAATCGACGTCGGCCAAGCGGCCTACGGTATCGCCGCTGCCGAAGGTTCAATAAAAATGACAATTCGCGGCCAATTCGACCGCGACTACGACGCCTACATTGACCAAATTCTCAAATTTAGTCAAGAAATCTGCAGCGAACAAAAAATTGAATTCGACTACAGTTTTAGCGATACGTTCCCGGCGACGGTCAACCACAAAGCACAGGCCGATGTAGTCAGACGCGCCGCCCACCAAATCGGTCTGCAAGTCATCGAAATGGATAGCGCCTATCGCACGTCAGAAGACTTTGGCTACTATACGCAGCGCGTACCAGGCGTAATCTTTTACGTGGGCAACGGCCAAGACTACCCGCAAATACACACCGAGCAGTTTGACTTTAACGACGCCATCATCGCCACCGCTACAAAGCTTTTCTTAGAAATTATTGGCTAGCTGCCAATGCGTCGAGCGCTTTAAATTCGCGCTTTAAGACGAACCCGCTAATCACGGAAGACACCACGTCGGCAATTGGAAAGGCCAGCCAAATGCCGGTCAGGCCGAGATTGAACAACCGCGGCATAATAATAATTAGCGGCAATAGCAAAATGACTTGACGCAAGAGCGATAAAAACAGCGCCGGTTTCGCCTTGCCGATCGATTGGAAGAATGTCGCTGCAATAATCTGCAGGCCGACCAGCGGAATGCACATAAACATTAACTTAATGGCGTAGGCGCCAATTTTTATGGTTTCGACGTCATTGGTAAACAACTTCAATAGCGGCCCGTTTAGCGTTAAAATAATCAAGAGCGCAACGGCGCAGTAAGCCACTAAAAACTTTATGCCGATGGCGACAGTTTGTCTTACGCGATCGCTCGACTTGGCACCGTAGTTAAAGCCAATAATCGGCTGAACCCCCTGTACGACGCCAAACATCGGCAAGAAGATAAACATCATGATGCGGTTGATTACACCAAAGGCCGACAGGGCGATGTCGCCGCCCAAAAATACGATGCTATTGTTCAAAAAGATCGCCAGTACGCTACCCATTACCTGTCTGACAAAAGAGGGGAATCCCAACTTTAAAATATTGCCGACGCAGGCCATTTTCAGCCGATAGGCGGCAAATTTTGGCCTTATGGCGTTGTTGCCCCTCAACATGTAAAAGAACGCAAATGCAAAGGCCGTGTACTGACTGACGACCGTCGCCAGCGCCGCACCGCGAATGCCCATTTTAAACGCGAAAATAAATATTGGATCGAGTGCAATGTTTAAGCCCGTACCGATAATCATAATCACCATCGATATTTTGGCATTGCCCTCGGAACGCAAAATGTTATTGTTGACCATCGTCAAAGAAAAAATTATCGACCCCGTAAAGATTACCGACATATAGTCCTTGGCATAGGGCATCAACACGCTAGAGGCGCCGAACAGGCGCAGTAGCGGTTCGATAAAGACGAGGCCGCCAATCGTAAACAAAAGCGACACGATAAAGGCCAAAGTATAGGCGTTGCCGGCATAGCGATTGGCCTCGTCGATTTCGCCGGCGCCAAAGGCAATCGATATATTGGACTGTGCGCCGATACCGATTAGCATTGCCAAGGCCATGACGACCATTTGAATTGGAAAGGCAACCGTCAGGCCGCCAATGGCCAGTGCATCGACGCCCTTGCCGACAAAAATTGTATCGACCACATTGTAAAGTGCATTGACCATCATGCCAATCGTAGCCGGTAAAGACAACTTGACGAGCAAGGGACCAATCTTTTCATTGCGTAACATTTCTTCTCTATTTTTCATAATCACCTCCCCAGATAAACGTTTAAACCATTTGTCAATATGACAATCTGCCTTTGATAGTTTTCAATAAATTCGCTTTCATCCCAATTTTGTAAGAAATTTTGTTCTACTATGCCGTGTATGACCGACTTTATAATTTGTATGATATCTGCTAAAGCATCTTTGCTATCGGCATCGGGCAACTCCACAATCAGCCCCGACTCGACGTCGTTTTGTCGACAATAGGTCTGCCAGCGCAATTGCAGAGCCGGCGTCCAGTCCAAATAGCGATTCTTGTAGAGCGCGTACTTGGACTGCTGATGAATTTCACGCGCTATGCGCGCGCCATACTGTTCTAAACTTTCCACTAAATCAAAATTAGTTTCTTTTAAAAGCGCGATAAACATGCCGTGAATCTCTTTTGTTTCGCTCGACAGCAGATAAAAATAACAGGATTCGAGATCCTCAAAATACTTATAAAAGCTACCGCGCGCAATCTTTAATCGCGCCACAATATTTGATACGCTAGCAGCGGCTAGACTGTTCTGTTCAAACTCCAATCGACAGGCGGCGATGATTTCGGCGCGGCGCTCAGACGGCAAATTATTAAATGTACGCTTAGGCATATGCTCTCCTTTTAGTGACACTATGTCACTGTAATTAGTATAGTGACATAGCGTCACTGTGTCAAGTACAATTACCTACTTTTTCGTTCTCAGAACCGAAAAAGCCACGAGCTACTTGCCCGTGGCGTAAGACTGTAAACAAATGCCCAAACTGCTTTGCGGCACTGTCTTTCATTGCATTTTGTAAAGATTACTGCCCAGTGCCGAACCAAAAGCGACACTCGACAGCGCGACCAAATAATCGCTTGGCAGACTATACGGACACCGCTCTGAGCTTTGCCGGCGCGTAATCGGGCTGGACGACTGCTACATTTTCGGCGCGCTGCAATAAGCCCGCTTCTTCGACGGCTTCCACAAAGGCGCCGACAATGTCGGAATCAAATTGAATACCGCGCCATTTTTGTAGCTCGGCAACTGCCGTTTCAACGGACAACGCCTTGCGATAAGAACGATCTGAAGTCATAGCGTGATAGGCGTCGGCAACGCAGACAATCCTCGCCAAATAAGGTATTTCTTCACCCTTTAGCTGTTCCGGATAACCCTTACCGTCATAGCGTTCGTGGTGATATTTAATGATTTCCAGCACCTTTTTATTATCGATGATGTTTTTGATGATATTATAGCCCTTTTCCGGGTGCGCCTTCATGCGGGCGTATTCTTCGTCAGTCAGCTTGCCCTTTTTATTGATAATCGCATCGGGCATGCCGATTTTGCCAAAGTCGTGCAATATACTGCCCAGTCTGAGCGCAGTCATATCTTCGTCGCCAAGTCCCAACTTTTCGCCAATTAAGACCGATATACGCGACACTTCCTCAGAATGATGTCCGGTATACTTGTCCTTCATATCGATGACGTTGGCAAGTGAATACATAAAGTCGATAATCATTTGCTGCTTATATTCTACAAAGGAAATATCTTCTAATTCACATAAAATATCTTTAAAATATTTGACAACGCGATTTCGTCCCCTTTTCTTGGCGACTTGCAAGGCTTTATTGGCATTTGAAATAACAGTCAATAGGCCGGTAGCGTCTTCCGGAAACGATGTGATGCCACAGGACACCGTCAATGGCGTAGAGGTGTTTAATGACTTAATCCGATGGTTCATCTGCACTTCGCGGCGCACGTTTTCAGCAATTTCCAAAGTGGATTTGCGCGCGTCAAAATTTAAGTAGGCAAAGCGATTGTCGGAATATCTAAAGCAATTCGCACAGTCACCCGTAACATCGCTGATAATGCGAGCGATTTCGCGCAGTACTTCATCGCCATTGACATAACCATTGATATCATTAAAAATATTGAACTTGTCGATGTCGATTAGCAGAATATCAAAATGAGTTTTTTTAACTTTAATGTCATCGGTTAATTTGGCGACGAGCTGGCGATGATTGTATAAACCAGTCAATTCGTCGGCGTACAAACTGCGCTTTAAAATTTCTGACTCTTTTTTTAACTTTTCGACTTCTGCTATTTTTTCGGTAATGCGCAATCTAAAACTATCTAAAGTGATAATCAATATACCGATTGAAAACAAAACGTAACCGAGCGCAGCCGAACGAATGTTTAGCCAATCGACTATAACCGATAGCATCTCGATCATCGTCATAATAGTAAATACCGACAGCGACAACAGGAACATTAAATCTCTGGTTCTCTTATTTTTTTTGTATTGAACTACGAAAATGTAAATACAATAAATCGCTATAAAAAATAATGAAAACGTAAATAATATGCCACGCTCTGCTAAAACGGTTAAATTGGGCGACAATATAACGGCAGCCATCGTGACGAAATAGAGCGTTGCAGTTATATACAAGAGAGTTCTGGCCACCAATTTATAGTAGCGATACACAGTGGCGACAAATAAAAGCGTCGCCGAGTGTAACAATATGTAATATAATTTTTCTTTTAATTCAACTGTTAAAAAAGTCATGTGCTTTAACGTGAAATCGTTTAATAAAAGTGCCAAGAGCAACACAATAATCGGAAAGACGACAAATTTCTTATCAAAAATACCATGTATCGAAAAGATGAAATATTGCACGATGACAATTGCAATCAACATGCCGAAGGCAATACTGTAGAATTGAAAATAAATAAAATTTATTCTCGAATGAACTTCTTCTGCCAAGTTTTCTTCGGCGATGAAAATCGGGAATCCCGCCAACCCCACTTTATAGACTGAATCGGTTTTTATCTGCAAAATATTGGAATCGTGCCTTAAATAGCCGCGCGGTATGTCAAACTTTACTATTTCATTCCAAGTATTGACGTGATCGCTGTTCTTTAGTCCAATTTTGCCAATCAAATGATTGTTGATGTAAATTTCGTTATAGCGTCCGCGCAATCGCGAAATGACCATCGCGATTTTTCCGTCTACTTCATTTAAAAACGAACCATCAAATTGAGCAATCAGTATTTTTTCACCGTATTCTTCCGGTTGCAGCATTCTATCGCCAATCAACTCATTGTCCATATAGACTTTTGATATCAAAACCGAACGATCTGCTTGACTTAGCAACAATTTGTTAATTGATAAATGGATACCCGACATAAAAATCGTAAAAATAATACATATCGCTAAAAATATTATAACTTTTCTATTTGCCTTGGCCATAGTCATCTCCAATTCCTTTTGCCAACTAGTTGAATATGCCCGTCATCAACGTCAAAGCTCTATCTTTCACGCTAAGTCGTCCCCTATCGATTAAGCCGGCGTCCAATAACAGCTCTATGAAAACATCGACAATTCCCGAATCAAATTGCTTGGCGCGACCCCTTTCCAGTTCCAAAAGCGCAGCATCAATCTGCATTGCACTGCGGTAAGGGCGCTCTGATATCATATCCTGATAGGCGTCGGCAACGCAAACAATACGCGCCAAATAAGGTATTTCTTCACCCTTCAGCCGCTCCGGATAACCCTTGCCGTCATAGCGCTCGTGATGATATTTAATGATTTCCAGCACTTTCTTGTCGTCGATAACATTTTTAATGATATTATAACCCTTCAACGGGTGTGAGATCATTAACTGATACTCCTCATCTGTCAACTTTTCCTCTTTGTTTATAATTGCATCGGGCATGCCTATTTTGCCAAAGTCGTGCAATATACTACCCAAGCGAAGGGCGGTTAAATCTTCGTCACTCAATCCCAAGCGCTCGCCAATTGCCAAAGCTATTTTAGCCACCTCTTCAGAATGTTGGCCTGTATTCACATCCTTCATATCGATCACATTGGCCAATGAGTATACGAAATTGATTAACATATGCTCTCTAAACTCTACAAATTTGATGTCCTCCAATTCATATGTGATTTCTTTAAAATATCGGACGACTTGATTCCTGCCCCGTTTCTTGGCGACTTGTACAGCTTTAATGGCACGCACAATAACAGTCCGTACACTAGAAGCATCATTCGGGAAAGAAGCCACACCGCAGCAGACAGTCAATGGCGTGGAATCGGACAGCTTTGCGAGTTTTTCGCTCGACTGCACGCGCTGCCTAATGCGTTCCGCAATATCATCTATTGATATATTATTATCATAATTTAGAAAGACAAATCGCTTATCTGCATAGCGATAGCAATTTTCCTCATCTGCCGTCACTTCTCGTAAAATATTTGCAATTTCCTTTAATGCCAAATCGCCATTTTGATAGCCATTTAAATCATTGAATACGCTAAAATTATCGATGTCTACCACTAATACATCGACGCTATTAGCCCGCGAAGTAGTGACATCTTGTAAGTTGCCCACCAAATAGCGATGGTTAGCTAACCCCGTCAATTCGTCTGTATATAGACTGTGCTTTAATATTTCTGCCTCACTTTTAAACTTTTCAATTTCCGTTACCTTTTTGGTAACTCTGTATTTGAATCGATCGAGCGCCTCGATGGACAGCCCCAGCGAAAACAAAACAAAACCGAGCGGCACCGGCCGCGTATTAAAACCGTCAAACATTATCGACAAAATTTCAAAAAAAGCAGGTACCGCCAATGAAATCAACGATAAAAAGAGCAATAGCGAACCGCTGTTTTTATTCGTAATATAGTCTTTAATCAATATGTAAGAACAATACATAATTGCCAACATCAATGAAGCGTCAATGGCAGAAGTAAACTGTGTTAAAAAGGTCATATTTGGCGAAAATAGCACTGTCGGGATTACTGCGAAATAAGAGATGAGAAAAACGTAGTAGAGTTTCTTAGTTTGGTAAAAATGGTAAATGACTCGAATAAACAGCAATACAGCCGAATATAAAAATACGAAAAACAACCTGTGTTTTACATCGACGTTGACCAAATCAGTGGTGTGTAACATATAATCATTCAATGTCAACGCCCAAAGCAAGACGATTAACGGGAATATAAAAAAACGCCTGTCGTAAATTCCCTTTGTCGAAAAGATGACAACTTGAATAATGGCAAGCGCAACCAATATGCCAAAAGAAACACTGTAAAATTGATAGTAAAGAAAAATAATTTTACTGTATAAGAGGTCGATAATGTGCTCGTTTGAAATAAAGATTGGAAATCCGGAAAGCCCAATTTTAAAAGCTGTGTCCGTTTTAATTCGCAACGTGTTGACGCCCGCTCTCAAATAGCTGCGCGGCACGTAGAAACGCGACACGTGATTCCAGTTGTCGATATACATATTGCCTGCTATCCCCACCTGGCCAATCAAATGTCCATTGACAAAAATTTCACTATATTTGCCGCGCAAACGTGAAACCACCATAGCAATTTCACCATCTGTATCCTTCAGTAAGCGGCCGTCGAATTCAGCTGTCAATTCTTTTTCACCGTAGTCTTCCGGTTGAAACAATTTATCGCTTATCAACTGACCATTAAACTTCAATTTTTCTATTGATATCACGGGTACATCGCCATTTTTTACAATTTGGCCGATTGAATGATTCATATATAAAACAAAGCCTATAAAAAATACCGCTAAAAAAACATATATCACTATTTTTCTATTTGCCCTTAGCATTCATCAAACCTTTCAGTCACAGTACAATAATCATTGTTATTTCCATTATCGGCAAATAGCAATAATTCATGAATAATTTTTACAAAAAAAAAAAAAAAAATAACAAAATAACTTATTGCATCCAAAACTTTTAGTCTTTAGTTTTGTAACTATTCAGTCAAGTCGTCATTTCGAGTGAAGGAGGAGCCGAAATTGAGAAATCTCGGGTTTTAAATGCGAGATTTCTCCACTTCACTAGCGTTATGTAATTATGTTTACTTCGTAAACACTGCTCACAAGTTCGCATCCGGATATTTTTCCGGTAACATCGAGATGACACAAGGTAGCGCCTTTCGACTGAACAGTTACTTATTTTTATTGTATTGACTGATGGCAAAGATATAATCAGCGGTAAAATTGAGAAATTCGTGATCGTGCGAAATAATAAAAATGATAATCTCAGAGCTAATCGTATGTTTAATCAACTGTCCAATGCGCATCATATTGTCGTAATCCATGCCACTGGTTGGTTCGTCAAAACAAATAATTTGGGCATCGGATAGGATTGCGCTGGCGATTGCGACGCGCTGTTTTTGTCCACCGGAAAGACTCATCGGGTGCTTTTCCCTTATATCGTAGATGTTCAGTGCCTTTAATACACGCGTCACATCCGCATTGCTAAAGTGCTTTGCCATGCCCAGTGTCACCTCGATTTCGACGCTATCCGTAAACAGCTGATGGTTGACGTCTTGCATGACCAGATAACTGTTTTTTAATCTACTTTTAGCAGAACAGGGACGATTGTCCAACGCGATTTTAGCATTGCACTTTTGCAGCCCCATCAGCAGTCTAATAAATGTGCTCTTGCCTGCGCCGTTAGCGCCGTAAACACCGATAATGTCGCCAAAGTTAAAGGCGACATCGCGAATCTCCAGCGCCCTGTTCTGACCCTCAAACGGATAGTATAAATGTTTTACGACGAGCGCCTTATCAGCACGCGCGCTATGCGATTTATTTACTAATTCATCAAATTCAATTGCACGAAGGCCCAATTCCCTTCGCTTGGCATCGTCAATTGCAAAAAATTCTTCTCTTCCAAAGTAACATTTTAGACGACCTCTGTCAATATAGTAGACGCGATCGATAATATCCTTTATATAATAAAACCTGTGCTCGGAAATTATAATTGTCTTACCAGCTGCTTTTATCTTATAGAGGATTTCGCCGATTAGCTTTGTCTTTGCCAAGTCGAGATTGGAAGAAGGTTCGTCCAACAAGACGATGTCCGTGCCGCTGGCATAGGCGGCGGCGATTGCGACAATTTGTTTTTCGCCGCCGGACAGCTCAAAGATATCTCTGTCGAGCAAGTGGCCGATGCCAAAATAATCGGCAGTTTCCAATAGTTTAGCGTGCATATAATCTCTATCATATCCCCTGTTTTCGAGGTAAAAGAGTATTTCGCTGGTCGTATTGACATTAAAAAACTGCGTCTTGGGATTTTGAAAGACACTGCTGACAACGCGCGAAACTTCGTATATTTCGGCGGCTCTTGTATCGATGCCGGCAACCAAAATGCGACCGCTCAATTCACCTGTTTCATAGTAGTTCGGAATTAGTCCATTGATCAATTTAGTCATAGTCGTCTTGCCGCTACCACTTCTGCCGCACAATACGACGCATTCGCCCGGGGAAACAGTTAAACTGACATCCTCAATACTCGTAACGGCGTCACTTTGATTGTACTTATAGTTCACTTTATCCAGATTAAGCATATATTCTCCCCACTATAATGAGTGTCACAATGCCAACTACGTAGACGATATCGGCTATGCCAAATGCGACGTCCCGATATCGGGTCTTCGGGCAAGGGTCAGCAATGCACTTGGTTTCAGCCGATTTAGAGATGTCGTCAGCGATATTGATAGCCGATATCAACATTGGCACACTGACATATTCCAAGTACTTAATTGGGTTTTTAAACGAAATGCCACGCATTTTCATCGCCATTTTAATATTCTTTTTATCGTCTTTAAAGGCCGGAAAATACCTGAACATAACGGCGATTGGTATGACCAAAAATTCCGGAAAACGCATTTTTTCAAAGGATACGATAAGTGATGAAACATCGCTCGTCGCAATTAAAAATTTACCCGCCATAAATGGTAAAAAAAAGATTTTAGCCATGATGATAAATGTCAAGACATAGTTCTTGACAAAGTCCACGTCGAGCAACGAGGCGTAACGCAACGTAAATATGACGACGCCGTAAAAAATAATGGTCTTTAGAGCCGTCTTCAGCCGCTTGTTAAGAGCAAAGAAGACGGCGATAAAAATTACGACGAACAACTGACTGAGTTCATTGATCTGAGCAGTTAAATTTAAACCAATAAAAATCGTCATTAAAAATTTTGCAATTGGCGTCGGGTTAAAGACTTTTTCTGCATTCATTAAACAATGCCCGCTTTTTTAAAGTGTTTTTTGAGCATTGCCTTACCGATATATGCGCCGATTAAACCGCCGATAAAAGCGCCGACGACGACCAGTGCCAAACTCGGCACCGAAATCAGCGCCTCTAGTTTTCCAAAGTACGACGGATCCATACCGGCCTTTACGTGTATGGCTCGATACTGCTCTTTGGCGATCAGCATCTGCATTAACGAACCGGATATCCAACAATTGAAAAAGGCAAAGGCGAGTGCATTGTACTTAAAAGACTTAAAGCCACCCTTTCTAAAGAAGAATTCGGCTAATCCGAAGAAAATCGCTGCAACTAAGGGCACGATAAAGGTGTGACCCATCGCAAACATAACTACCGGCGACAGCATCCCCAATATAAACAACGCCCACGGCTTAGCTACTTTGGCCATGTATAATAGAATAATCGTTCCCGACAAGATGCCGAGAATAGTTGGATAGACCAAAAACAATATTGGCACCAAGCCAATCATGCCGATGGCAAACATCACCACAAAATAAATCACAAAGAAAATACCCGTTGTAACTAAATCTTTAATCTTGAGTTTGTTAGACATATCTCCTCCTATAATCTATTAGCTTTGCATCTGTGCGCGGTACATACCGGCAAAGATGCCATTCTTTTTAATCAAGTCCTCCGACTTGCCACTTTCGGCAATTTTGCCGTCTTTTAATACGACGATGTTGTCGGCGTCGATAACCGTGCGCATGCGGTGTGCGATAATGATGACCGTCTTGTCCCTAATCAGTTCAGAAATGCCGGCTTGAATCTTACTTTCATTTTCGGCATCGAGCGAAGCGGTCGACTCGTCTAGTAAGATAATCGGCGCATCTTTTAAGAGTGCTCTGGCGATTGAAATGCGCTGGCGCTCGCCACCCGATAACTTTTCGCCATTTTCGCCAATTAACGTATCGTAACCCTCCGGCAGTTTATCGATAAACTCCTTGCAGCGGGCGATTTCGGCGACGCGCATGACTTCTTCGTCTGTGGCGTCCTTGCGGCCGAGCCTTATATTTTCCATTACGCTGGCGTTAAACAGCGACACGTCTTGAAAGACAATCGAAAATTCTTTTAAGAGCGTTTCCGGTTCAATTTTAGATATATCGACGCCGCCGAGCGTAATTTTGCCGCCACCTATGTCCCAAAAGCGGGCCGACAATTTTGCCGCCGTCGTCTTACCGCCGCCAGACGGTCCGACCAATGCCGTCACTTCGCCCTGCTTGGCCGTAAAGGAAACGTCTTCCAAGACGCTAACGCCGGCTTCATAGGAGAATTTAACATTTTCAAAGACGATATCATAGCCGTTCGGTTTGAACTCCGTCGTGCCCTCTTGTGACGGCATTTCGTTGATTTCGAGGATGCGCTCGACGATAGAATCGAGATACATCATTTCGGCAAAGTTCATCATCGCCGTGATCATCGGGTTAAAGACGACGCCAGACATGATGATAAACGCCAAGTAGGTAAACAAATCAACCTGTCCACTGACCAACAAATTTGCGCCGTAAATCGCCACGGTCGCCATGCCAATTTTTAAAATGGTGACCGCAAAGTTGAGCACCGTACCGGGAATAATTTCCGACTTCTTCTTGTGCGCTAAGTCGCGGTCGTACTTTTCATTTATCTGGTCTATAAAAAAGTCTTCGCGATTGTAGGCCTTAATTTCCTGCACCAAGTTAATGCCCTCTTGAAAGTCGTCGATGATCTCGCGGTTTAAGTCAAAGGCCTCTTTAAACAAATCGGCAATTTTGCGCTTGGCGATCATAAACACCAAATAGGCCACCGGCACGACCCAAAACAGTGAAATTGCCAGTCTGTAGTCAAATATCAGCATTAGCACAGTTATAAATAATATGCTAAAGGCGCTGGCGTAAACTTTGGGCACAGAGTGCGAGAAGAGGTGCTCAAAAGTCGTGGCGTCGCTCATAATGGTGGCGCTTAAATCGGCGATGTCCTTGCGACTAAAATAGGACAGCGGCAACTTCTTGAGTTTTTCCGCCAAACTGATTCTACTTCTGGCACTCTCTTCATATATTTTGGTAAACGACTTTTGATAATCATTTTTGGCGATAAAATACATTACGATAAATATTGCGACAATGAGGCCGACAAAGTGGGCAATGCCCAAATTGGTCATTGCCGCCTGTCCTAAAAAGCGATCCGTGTACTGCTTTAAAAATGTAAAGGACAACATCGTCGGCAATATCACAGATAAGTTGAGCAATGTGCTGCTGACAATCGATTTCATGATGTCATCGGCGCCGCTATCGCTCAGCGCGTAACGATTTTTTAAATATTGTTTCATGCTATGCCCCCTTCTTAATATTCCAACCGATTGACGATTGATACTCATCCCACATCTTTTTGTAGAGGCCATCTTTAGCCATTAACGCCGCGTGATCGCCGTACTCGACAATTTTTCCGCCTTCGACGACAGCAATGTGGTCGGCGCCTTTGACCGTCGTCATGCGGTGTGCGATCATAATTGTCGTCTTGCCTTGGCTTAAGTCCTTTAATGCCGCCTGTATTAGATGTTCATTTTCGGGGTCGGCAAAGGCCGTCGCCTCGTCCAAGAGGACGATTGGCGCATCTTTGATAAACGCCCTGGCCAATGCAATGCGCTGCTGTTCGCCGCCCGACAAATAAGTGCCCTTGCTGCCGATAACAGTGTCTAGACCACCGTCCAAATAATCAATGATTTCTTTGGCGCGCGATTTAAGCAAAGCGTCCTCTATCTGCTCAGCGGTTATGCCCTCTCTGCCAAAACAAATGTTCTCGTACAGACTAGTTTTAAATAATTGCGTATTTTGAAAGACAAAAGAAATGTTTTTCATTAGCTCTTTTTTGTCGTACGACTTAATGTCTTTACCGCCGATTAAGACTTTGCCGGAGCTGGCATCCCAAAAGCGCGCGGCCAGTCTGGCGATGGTCGTCTTGCCGGAACCAGATGCCCCGACGAGCGCCAGTGTTTCTCCTTTACCGACTTTGAAACTGACGCCGTCCAAGGCGTTTTTCTCGCCGTCGTAAGAAAAGACGACGTCTTTAAATTCGATGTCTTGTCCATCGAATTTTTCGCCGCTTTCCGGATATGTCATATCTGCGTATTCAAATAATGCGTTAAAGCGATCAATCGCCTGCGTCGCAATCAGTTTTTGCTGGCTAAAATACATATTGCGCATCATCACCAGCGCCAGTTGCGGCGCAACTAATAGGTATAAGATAAAATTGCTGACGACTGCGCCGATGTCGCCATTGCCGTTGATAATTAATATCGATACGGGGATTAAGAAAAAGGCCGTGGCCTCAACCAAAACCAAATATACGGAGTAGGGCTTCGTCCACATCACGGTATAGGTGATAACCATTTCCTTATAGAGGTTAATGGCATTGTAAAATCTGGTAAAGGACTTGACGCTCTGTCCAAATGTCTTGACCACCGGAATCGCCCTGACGTATTCTACCGCCTCGTTACTCATATCTTCCAACGCGGTAAAGTACTTTTCCTGAAAGGCCTTACCCTCTTTAGTCATCATCATCGACATGACGATAAAGGACAGCACTACTGGCACGAGTGCCGCGAGGCCGAGGCGCCAGTCAAAGTAAAAGAAAATGCCCAACACCAAGAGCGGCGTGACAATTGTGCTGGCCATATCTGGCAATTGATGCGCTAAAAACGTGTGCGTCTGCGCTGCGCCGTCGTTGATGACCTTTCTTATTTTACCGCTCGACTGCGTGTTAAAAAAGCCCAATGGCATATGCATCACTTTGGCAAAACCGCTCTTTTTTAGACCAATTTCGATTTCAAAGGCGGCAAAATGCGATACCATCAGCGCGATAAAATAGCAAATGATACCGGCCAGCGAATAGACAAAAACCAACATTGCGTAGTGTTTTACCAATTCTGTCGAAATGCCCGCCGCACTGGCGAACAATTCGCGACTAATCTTCCAAATGTAAATAAAGGGCATGATGTTCAAAAATGCCGCCAGTGCCGAAAAGACAATCGACAGCGGTATAAAGGCCTTTTTATTGCCCATATAAGGTGTTAATTTTTTGAAAATTGATACTTTTTTGGGCTTTTTAACTTTTTCTTCTTTGTTCATTCTTCCCTCCTCATTCTTTGAAAACATCCAATTTATCAAAATAGGCCGTTAATAGTTCTCTCAGTAGCGCACGATACTTTTGATTGTCGTGTTGCCGATAAATTTCGGTGCCCAATATCAAGCTGCTAATCAAAGCGTTAAATTCATCAGAGACAACCTTTTTGTAGTCGGCAAACCCCTCCTGCTCACAAAACTCTAAAAATTCTTTCAACAAGCCCTTAAAACTGTCCATGTAAAACTGGTAAAAGCTTTCATCGAGCGACATCTCAATCATTAGCGTCGCGTAGAGCTTTTTATAGTCGTTGTAGTCGAGAATTTTTTCGAGCAAAGTCTCGATTACAATTGACTTTTTATCCATGTCCTTCGCATTAGACTTAAACGCCCTAACCTTTTCATACCTTAATGCCATGCCATCGACTAGAATTTCCTTAAAGAGCGCCTCTTTGCTGGGAAAACAGTTGTAAAAGCCACCCTTGGAAAAATTTGCGCGATCGACGATATCCTGAACCGAAGTCTTTTTATAGCCCTTTTTTGTAAACAGTTCGATTGCAACTTTTTTAATTTGTTCTTTGCGCACTTCTTTTTTCATATACTTTGTCATAACTCACCCAACTTTTTAGACTCGATAGTCTGAAAAGATTATAACGCCGTTGATAATAAAAGTCAATATCAATTAGTAGATTGTTTTCACTACAAATCGTCAATTTTGACTATCAAAAAAACGCCGCAAGTCACTGACGCCATTTTCATTTAAATCGTATTGTGCCTTGATTTTTCCATCTTCCAAATGTATTACGTCGTCACAAGCCGAAGCGATGAGTTCGTAGTCGTGCGTGATGATAAAAATATACAAATCGGGTGCGCGTAAGGTCTTTAATAATTGGCATATCTGCATCATATGCGCATAGTCCAAGCCGCTGGTGGGCTCGTCAAAGCAAAGCACTTTTTTGCCGCAGAGCATTGCATTTGCAATGATTACGCGTTGTTTTTGTCCACCCGATAAAGTCGCCGGGTGACGTTCTGCTAAATCATCTATATCGAGTAGTCTGGTCAGTTCGGCAATGTCGCGCGGCGAGTTATCCGCTGCGCCCAAGGCGATTTCGGCGCGCACGCTTTCGGCAAACAATTGATGGTTCACCTCTTGCATGACGATATAGCTCTCTTTTAACATCGCCTTGGCGGTAACGCTTTTGCCGTCTTTAGAAAGGCGTCCTTTAGCCTTTTTATATAGTCCGCATAGACAAGACAAAAAAGTCGATTTACCGGCGCCGTTGCGCCCAATCAGCGCCGTAATTCGCCCGGCGGGCAGCTTTAAGTGATCAATTTGTAGCACTTCTTTGCCACCCAGTGAAAAACGCATATTTTCGATTTCAAAAAAATTGGCAGCGCGCGGCACCGCTCGACTTTGTAGGGGATAGTTGTACAAATCTACCGTGCGCAGTCCGTACTGCAATTGCTCTTGCAAGGTCAACTCGGAAAGCGCCTGCATTGTGAAGTGTTTAGCTATTTTGCCGCCATCGAGGTAGATTGCACGATCGACCAAGTCTTTTAAGTAGTAAATGCGGTGTTCGGCAATAATAATCGTCTTGCCCTGTCGTTTTAGTAAGGCAATTGTACGCCGCAAAAAGTTGATTGCCCGCGCATCTAAATTCGACGACGGTTCGTCCAACACGTAAACTTGTGGCGACATGGCGTAGATGCTGGCAAAGGCAATCATTTGCTTTTCGCCACCAGACAGTTGAAAAATATTGCGATTCAACAGCGGTTCAATTGCCAGATCTGCCGCCGCACGCCTTAGACGCGCCCGTATTTCTGCCGGTTCCAAGCCGTAGTTTTCGCAACCAAAGGCAATTTCGCTGGTCGTATCTACGGTGTAAAACTGCGTTCGCGGGTTTTGAAATACCGATCCGACTTTTTTAGAGATGGCATACATCGGCATCTGTAATAGATTTTCGCCATCCAAGTATATTTCGCCCGCAATCTGCCCTTCGTATAAATTGGGTATAATGCCATTTAACAATCTGGTTATGGTCGTCTTGCCGGAACCGCTTTTACCGCATAGTAAAACGCATTCTCCGCTTTCAATTTTTAAGTTGATGTCCGTTAGACTCGACCCGCTTTCGGCACTGCGATAGCGATAAGAAAGTGCCTTTATTTCAATCAAATTAAGCCACCTCCCTTTAGCAACAGAGAAATCACTGCGAAGCCGCCAATCGCGCCCAAAGCGATTTTATCCTGCAATTTAAAGCCTATTTCGCACAGGCTGGTATGTCGAGCCGGATTGTCGAGCCCGCGACAGAGCGCTGCGGCAGACAGTTCTTCACTGATGTTTACAGCTGAAATGAGCAGCGGCACGATGACGTGTTCAAACGAGATTTGTATGCCTCGCATCTTCATGGCGTTTCTAATCGATTGCCACTCTTCTCTAATAGTCGGAAAATAGCGAAAGACAACGGATAGCGGTATTATCGCCGTCTGCGGCATATGCATTTTTTTCATCGCAGCAATAAATTCACTTACTTGCGTCGTCGTCAGCGTCCATTTGCCCAATGCTAAACAGGGTAAGAACTTGCGCACCGCAAGACAAATAAACGATATCACTGTAAAGATATAACCATTTAAGAGCGGTGCAATCGCCCGATCTATTGTCAGCATAATAGAAAAGACAAGCAAAAAATGCAATGCGCACTTTGCTTGTCCAGCTAACCCAATTAAAAGTAAACAGCCCGTGAATAGCACTACTTCGAACCACAACGCATGACTGACGAGCAATAGTAGATTCGTCAATAATAATACTATGAATTTGGTTCTAGGGTCGAAATGTATTCGATTGTTTAGTATCATACCATGCCAACTTTTTCAAAGTGTTTCTTAAAGAGCTTTTTACTCACAAAGACGCCGATTATGGCGCAAATCGCCGTACCCGCCATCATCGCAAATAAAACCCACGTAGGCGTCATCGCCTTTAATGTTTCACAAAACTCGGCGCTCATGCCGCGCGCTAGCGTGTCGGCAAAAAAATAGTCGCGCATCACCCAAATCGGTAAAAAACCACCTAGAAGATTTTGCGTAAATACAATGTAACTCAGCGCATTTAATTGTCTGTTGCGGTACTGGCCCATGCCGGCAATGAAATCCGCCAAAAAACCGGCGACGAGACCGGGGACGACGACAATCCAAATATTACCTTGTAACATCAGGAACAGGCATGGTAAGAGCGCCGCAATAAAAATCGGTCCGCGCAAAGGCGCTTTAGCCAGCAACATCATGTAGACCGGAGCCGCCACTAAGGCAATCAAACTCATCATGCTCAAATAAAGCGGTGGAATTGGCATACAAATGACGCCAATAATCATAAATACGACAAAGTACAAGGCGATAAATACGCCCGCTGACACGAGTTGTTTAGATTTTTTTACGTTCGATTTGTTATCCATTTTCCCCTCCTTTTATTCCACAACGACTTTTCCTCCTGTATTCCAACGGCGTTTCACCGTAAATACGCTTGAATGTTGCAGAAAATTTACTGGCGTTTTGATAGCCGACCAGCAAGGCAATTTCAGCCACTTTAGACGTGCTGTCGCGCAAGGCGTTCGCCGCCTTTGCCATGCGCGCCTCTCTTAGATAGGTCGAAATATTTTTGCCGTATACGCCCTGAAAGTAATTTTTGAGCGACGTTGCGCTGACGCCAAACGTCGGCGCGAGACTTTCAATGGTGTGGTGCTGCGCCAAATCTTCGCTGATGACTTCCATAATTTGCTTGGCAACTTCAATTTGTCCAATCGTCATTAAAGAAAGCCGCTTTTCATCCGGCAGAGAGCAATTTTGCAACAAAAACAACAGTTCGGTTACTTTTATTTGCAAATAGGCAAGCTTGCATTCCAGCGGCGGATGCTTCAACGACATAAATAGTGACTTAAAGCGATCATCTGCGCAAATCGTATAATTCTGATCGTCATGACAAAAGCGCTGCTTTATCTCTTGCGGTTCAACGCCATACAATTGCCACGCAGCGGGCAGCGCTTTTGCAATTGCCGACTCATGCAAAAATATTTCTACGCCGCTGTAGTGACCGCTCGGAAAGCGAAAGACATCTTGCGATGTTCTAACGTCTAAGCTCAACGCGCCGGGCGACATAAAAAGACGCAAATTGTCCGACATGTGAATTTCAGTTCTGCCATCGATGGCATAGCTGATCTTCAATCCGGCGTTGACATTGGATTTCGCCGTCAAGCGAAACGCTTGACAATTGAAATCGAGTAGCTGTAAAAAAACATTGGGAAATACTTCTAACACCTCGACGACGCCACTGCCAGCGACGCCATCGACTTCGTAAATCATTCTGCAATCGTCTTTATAAACACACTTTGTATTGGCGTGATAATTTATTTCATTTTTATATTCTGTAAAGCCAGTCTTTGATTTCAAAACATCGCTCCTCTTAATGATAATTATTATCATTATAATAGCACTTTTGTTTTTATCTATCTACTCCACGCGACATAAATAATCTGTCTGACATTATATTGCCGAATGACATACAACGTATATACTTGGTCATTTTCAAATCCCCATTTAAAATGCCCTCACGGTAAACCATAAGGGCATCAAACTGTATACATATGTACAAACTCTGTCGCTGCGCCATCGTTGAGCGACAGATAACGCCGAATCATTTAAGCGGATCTTCTTCATTTAATACATGCGGAGGCCAAACCGATGGAGCAGGTGCATTTTTCTTAAACTTGAAGTCGCAGTACTCGTCGCCGTCGGCACAAGTTTTTTCGCGGTACAGCGCTGCGCCGATGCTTTTAAACATCACGTAGTCCAAATTGCAGAGATACGGCATGTAGTCCATATAACCGTATTCTTTAGCAAAATTGTATATCGGGCATACCGTATTGTGCATGATAATGGGATAGTCTTCAGTAGGCTCCAACACCTCAGTTTCAAAACTCCCGGGATTTTCCAGCGCATTCTGGCGATTCAATTCCGCACTTTTTTTCATCGCCATGTTGGCAAGCTTGGGGTATTTCAATACAATTTTCATGAACATGGACTTAAAAAAGTGATTTTCAAAATACATTTCAACCGACTTACCTATCATCTTTCCCCACGTCTCAATGGACAAGCCATATTTCTTGCCCACTTCGGCAAGCGCGATTTGCAATGTCGCACCAGTCAGATTAAAAGTACCGCTTACACTGTCGCCGCCAATATAAGGCAGCACATCCAGTATTTCGTCATAGTAAAATTGCCAGACCTCTTCAACGGCTTCATCAAACGGTTTTTGAAATGCCTTTTCAATATCGGTAGCTATATAGCCAAATGTCTCAATCATAAATTTTTTAAGCTTTGCCGACTTCTCTTTATAATATTGATGCATAAATACCTCCTGTCATTTTCAGTATAACTATTAGAGCCAGATTATTCGCGACAGTGCGATAGTGCACGCCAAAACTCGTTAAACCCAGAATATTCACACCACTACACAAAAATCGTGTCAACCCTTGGAATATCTACTTCCTAAAAATTTTTACCTTACACTCATCCGGTACGCCTCAAATTTTTATAAAGCACCTATTTACAAATTTTATAGCGATTTTCACGCACTGGTGTGAATAATCTGGGTTAAATAAAAAGAGCGAAAATTCGACAGTTTTAAACTTGCGCAATTTGTCCAGTAAGTCTTTAAAGTAGCGATAATTCCCCTTTAAATGCTGACCGCCCCAACTCTTTTCCGCCATCGCAGATAGCGGATAGTAAATATCGTCAATGACTTGTTTTTCTGTTTTGGCGTCTGGCGAATCGCACCAGATTGCGTAACAGGCGCCCAGTATGGCGGGATGCGACGAATTGTGTATTTGCGTACCGTCATCATGACCTTGAAAAACGCCGGGATGCCAAGTATTGTAAATGACTTTCAAGTCATAATGCGGTGAAAATTCGACATCTTCTTCTAGTACATAATACATCATTTCACTGCTGTTAATCAGCTGATGACCTTTAGAGATTAATTCGCTAGTCGTGGCAATGTTGTCGTCCCAACGACTCCAATAACTGATTTGTATGTTATTATCCAATGCAACATGCGCTGTCATATTTCGGCGATAGACGCCGTCGTTCCAAATTCTGGGCACAAAGCCAAGTTCTTTTAGGTATCCGGCAATTTCATTTATATATGCGGTATAGCCATCTAAACCATTTGCTTTAATTCCTTCAGCTACAAATTTTTGACCGTATTGAGCTAAAGCGGGATAGTTGTCAAATTCATTAAAATCGATAAACTCATCGGCGCCGATGTGAAAATAACGACTGTCCTCAAACAACTCGGCATATTCTGCAATAATATTCTTGATAAATTGGCGAGCGGCGTCATTATTTATATCGAGCGCGTCTGCCCTTACATCGCCCCAGCGATCTTTCAGACAGAATTCGGGGTGAGCAGCTAGTGCTGCACTTAAATGACCGGGACTATCAATTGACGGAATAATGGACACGCCGTAGTTTTTAGCCGTTTCGATAATTTGGCGTATTTCATCTTTTGTGAGATGCTTATCCGAAACGATTTCCGGATAAGTTGTGCACGCCAAGCGAAAGCCTTCATTATCTGAAAAGTGCAATTGCAATGTATTCAGTTTACTGAACGACATTTCTACAATGATTCGCTTTAACCAGTCGGCAGTAAAATATTTTCTGCCGATGTCGATGTGTAGCGCGCGTTCCGCCACTTCCGGATAATCGACAATAGTCCCCTTGGCGATTGCTCCGTTTAAAAATAAATATTGCATAATTGTGCGCAGTGCGTACATGGCGCCAGTTGAAGTCGTCGCCTTGACGACAATGGCGTCGCCAATTTCAATCACATAACCGTCAGGTTGTTCAATACCTGTCAACTCGTCGACCAATCGAATGGCGATATCGCCATTGTGCACGTCCTTTATACTGCCCTGAACGACGTGCGCCGCAGCGCTATTGACGAGCTGATTTGTAAAAAACTCTCTACCAATCATTGCAACGCGTGACTTTAAGCGCGGCGCCCGATTGGCAAACTGGTCTTCAATGATATAAAAACGTCTTAAATCCGTCCTCTTAAAAGTCCCCTCTGCAACTGAATAGCTGCGCACACTGGGAAAAACGGCGCTTTGCTTTACTGCGCTGCCGCTGGCGTCAGCATAGCCGTTTATCAAAAGAGAAAACAATATAAAAATTACTAAACTCAATGCAAATTTACGTCTCGTTTTTTTCACTATCCCCCCACCTTTTTGATAGTATATGACCAATCGCTATTGTAAAGGCGTTCTGACTTCGATTAAATTGCCGTCTAAATCGTAAAAGCGCAGTAACTTTTGTCCGCCGTCCAGCGTCGTCAATTCCGTTAAATACTTAGTATTCGGATATAGCTGCGCCAGTTTTGCGGCAAACGCCTCGATAGTCGCATCTTCAAAATAGAGCTCAGCGGCGTTGTTTTCGCCAATTACCGGCGCGCCAATTGCTTCGCGCCATACTTTTTTATCTTGTAATACCAAACCTTCCATTAATATCAAATTGCTCTCAAAATCTCTCAGCACTGCCAGTCCAAATAAGTCGCTATAAAATTGCTTTGCGGCATCCAAGTCGTCGACCACAATCAATACATTTTTAAGTTTCACGATACACCTCCCCCCATATAGACCATAGTGAGCTCCTATCGGCAGCTTCGATATCAGTTACAAAAACTGCTTTAAATCGTCTGCCGACCGCACTACAGCTTCATCATGTTTTTCACGCCATTGCAAGGCACTTTTAATACTAATCATCGCTAATAAAACTATTAACATAACATTCAAAAAGCGACTGGCGCTTTTATATTTTTCACGCCATAACAACGCCTCTAGTTTATTATACCACAGAATTGAAGACCTGCTCCTTAATTGTAAAATATGTTGGCTACTGTAGCGTTAAATCAAACCGATTGCGTGTATATGGTCCCAAGGTCGCGTCCGGATAATTCCGGTAACATCGAAAAGACAGTTAGCCTGAATTGTCAGAAGTGCTTGCAGCCCCGTGTGACTGAAATGTATTTCGTAGCGGTAAGAGCTGCTATCAAACTCGTTGACTTAGAGAAACTCTATTTCTATAACGAATCTGCGCGCAGCTCCAGCCTAGAAATATATGA
>PDWI01001331.1_pt1 | contig 39118 bp, 37 predicted proteins | sample 1430891 | NCBI WGS metagenome assembly PDWI01 (sample SAMN01162508, study PRJNA174530) | Oral metagenome, whole genome shotgun sequencing project. | biome: Marine environment; feature: Marine mammal; material: Swab sample of the gingival sulcus; isolation source: swab sample of gingival sulcus... | reverse complement strand
CCAACATAAACATCCAGTCCTTTGGGTGTTGCAAAAATACCAATATCCGACAATTTGGGGTTAGAACAGTTAAATCCGCATCCAGCAATAGCGATTTTCAATTTTGGTTTTGTTGGTATATCCCGGTAGAGTTCAAGTAGGCGGTCACTAAGATGCTGAGTATCAATCAATCCTCTGTTACAGTATCTTTTGCCATTACATACTCGTGGTTTCTGGAAAATTCCAGGTTGTTTGAAACGTGCTCCCAGTTTGGCAAGAGGAGCTTTAATCGCATCAACATCTTCTGGGTGGACTTCCGTCAAACGTAGATTTTGTGCTGTTGAAAAATAGACACCAAGATTATACTGTTCAGCGAGCTCTAGTGCGACTTTCATCATTTCACGAGAGAGACGACCTGAAGGAAGAATGACGGTAACAACCACATACTTTATATCTGGCATAGAGTAATCCTCATTTACTTATTATGATCTTTTGCAATATTCTTTGGGGTTTAGGAAGCAAACGACTTTACAAAGATTTCTTCCTAAGTAAATTTAACAACGCTTTATACAAGTTTTCATCGCGAAGATTAAAGCGAAATTCAGTCTCTTTTAAATGGAGAAGAAAGGTTTCTTTAAGGGATATCATTGAACTTCACCAGTCTTCGTTTGGAATAGTTTTACTTCCAGCACCTCGGCCTCTCTTCCCTCTGATCCGTCGAGGACCGAATTAGAGTTCCCTCAGAAAATGGCGGGGATTTAGTCTTTATCTTCAGCAAAACCATCAGATTCATTACCAGAAAGATGCAGTTGATTCATGCTTCTGACGTTTTCTGTAGTCTGGCTCGGATAGTGTTCAACTTATAGTCATCTTTACCTTGTCCGAATTTCCCTTCAATCGGGATTCTGTTTCGACCGTCTTCTCTACGCTGCTTTTTGCGTTGTTTTAGTTCCTGTCTCCTTTGGTGGAGGTCCCAGCGTCTTACCGCCGAATCGCACGCCCAACTCTTTCAGAAATCGTCTGTTGTTACGGGTGCCGTTAAGCAGTTTCTCAATATAAGAAAAATTGCATTGCAGATACTACATCTGAGACCGAATAGCACTGCGGCGAACAGAGGATGTTATCTTCTTGTTTTTGGCGTATTTCAGATACTCCTCACGAGCCCGGTTCCGGTAGGTACGCGGCTTCCGCGCTCCCTTGTTTGCTGGAGTTCGCCAAAGAGACCTGGAAAGGGTTGTTCTTCGGTAAAAAAGAAAGACTAACGAAGAACTGGAGATATGGGTTTTTCTGTATCTGCTGCGACGTCTCCTCATATCTTTGGTTATTTTGTCAGGAACTCAATGAGTTATGTGGAAATAAAGGAAAGAGTCCCTTATGTTGTAAAAATGAAATTGATTCAAAGAAGAGCATACGGCCTTAGGAATTTTGATCAAGGATTAGCTGGAGAAAGGAGGTCATCTCCTCTCTTTGGTGGAAACCCAAAAGGGGCTTGCAGTAGATCCACCGCAAGCCCTTTATAACTGGAGCGGGATACGCGATTCGAACGCGCGACCTTCAGCTTGGGAAGCTGACACTCTACCACTGAGTTAATCCCGCAGAAATATTCCTTCCATCTCTTAAGGAAGAACCACTATTACCCGATTATTTCTCTCTTGTCCAGAGGGAAGAGTGGGAGGCAGGCAATTATTTTCACCTCCTCCTTTGTGCTCCCCTTGGTTAGCAGCAGATTCGATGCCCCTTATAGTAATTTTCAGCCCTAGACATTGAAGTATGCTTTATACCACTGAACAAACTGCTCAATACCATACTCAAGGGTGGTATTGGGTTTATAGTCAAGGTTGGCAACCAGGTCATCAACATTGGCATAGGTTGCAGGAACATCACCCGGCTGCATCGGCATAAAATTCTTCTCCGCTTTCCGGCCTAAACACTCCTCCAGCACCTCAATATAGCGCATCAGTTTTTCCTTATTATTGTTGCCGATATTATAAATCTGATACGGGCAATATGATGTTGCCGGATCCGGCGCATTTCCATCCCAGGCAGGGTTTGCGGTGGGAACATTATGGATAACCCGTACAACACCTTCCACAATATCATCAATATAGGTAAAATCCCGCTCCATTTCGCCGTTATTAAAGACATCAATGGGGCGTCCTTCAAGAATCGCCTTGGTAAACAGGAATAGTGCCATATCCGGCCGTCCCCATGGCCCATATACGGTAAAGAAACGTAATCCGGTTACCGGTAGATTAAACAGATGGGCATAGGTATGTGCCATCAATTCGTTCGCTTTTTTCGATGCTGCATAGAGGGAAACCGGATGGTCAACATTATCATGCACAGAAAAAGGCATATTGGTATTGGCTCCATATACGGAGCTGGAAGAGGCAAAAACCAGATGCTTTACGCCACTATGACGGCACCCTTCCAACACATTGCCAAAACCCACCAGGTTGGTATCCACATAGGAGGCAGGGTTGATCAGGGAGTAACGCACTCCTGCCTGGGCAGCGAGATTAACGACTGCATCAAACTGATGCCGGCTGAAAAGCTCGGCAACAGCGTCCCGATCCTGCAGGTTGATATTGACATGGGTAAAACCCTCACCTTCGGCAAGAGCCTTCATACGTGCCTTCTTTAATTCCGGGTCGTAATAGTCATTGAGGTTATCAAGGGCAACCACCTCTTTGCCTGCAGCGAGCAGCCGCTGGGCCAGATGAGCACCGATAAATCCGGCACCGCCAGTAATAAGAATTTTTTTCATAATATACACTCGTTATAAATAGTTATGGTAATGGAATGTTATGCGTAAGCCCTTCTGCCACTCTACTTGTTCTCTTCCTTTTCGTCAAATCCCTGAAAGGGTTTTCCCGCAAAGAGCCATACGGCAACAACACTCACCTCATAAAGAACCATCAGCGGTAGTGCCATCATAAGCTGATTGACCACATCTGGAGTGGGGGTAAGAATTGCCGCTATAATAAAGTCTATCAGTATGGCATATTTACGGTTTTTATGGAGAAAGGAGAGGGTGACAATGCCTGCCTTTGCCAGAAAGACCATAAAAAGCGGCATCTCAAAGATTGCACCAAAGGCAAGAAGCAGCCGGGTAGCAAGGGAAAAATACTCATTAACGTTGGGCAAGGAGACTAAAAACTCGTTATTGTAACCGACCAGAAAGGTAAAAGCAGGAGGGAATACCACCAGATAGCCAAAAGCGGCACCACCAAGAAAACAGAGTGTTGACAGCCCGACAAAAGGAAGGAGTACCCTTTTTTCATGCTGATAGAGCCCAGGGGCAACAAAACGCCATATTTGGGAAAATATCACTGGTGATGCCAGCAAAATCCCCCCGACCAGGGCAAGTTTTAGATAAAAAAAAATCCTTCCTGATATGAGGAGAAGATAAGAGAGGTCCCCTGGGGCAGGGCATCGGCAAGGGGGGCAAAAAACCAGCGTCCTAGGGGTTGAATACAGCTATAGCAGACAAGAAAACAGAGGCAGACAGCAGCCAGGGAAACGATCAGGCAGGAGCGCAGCTCCCGTAGATGCTCTATCAGGGCCTGCTTTTTTTCAGATTCCATTTCCATAGTATTCATTGTTTTCCCATCGTTGCAAAAAAATTACTCTTCTGCTCTGTTATTTATGCTTTCAGGCACTGCTTTCGTTATACTGTATATCGTGTGATCTGCTACAGTTCCATTGTACTATCCGTTACAATGGAGAAAGTAAAGGATGCAGGGAATATATATAAAAGAAACGTAAAAAAAGCGATGAATTTCTGGTATGTCTATATGGTGCGTTGCCGGGACGGCAGCTTGTATACTGGTATAACCACTAATATCTTCCGCCGTCTTGGAGAGCATAACAGTGATAGGGAGGGTGCCCGGTATACTCGCAGCAGGCGGCCGGTACGCCTTGTATATATGGAGCAGGGAGGAACCCGAAGTGAAGCATCAAAGCGGGAATATGCCCTGAAGAAAATGACAAAAAAGGCAAAAGAACAACTTATTGCCGCAAAACCGTTAACCTTATAAAGATAGATATATGGCTTTCGTACTTGTTGTTGATGATGAGCGCAGTATGCGTGATTTTCTAAAAATCCTGCTGGAGAAAGAAGGGCATAGGGTTAGTACCAGTGCGGACGGTTTCCAGGCATTGGCAATCCTTGCTGAAGAGGAGATAGAGGTGGTTATCAGCGATATCAAAATGCCTAAAATGGGAGGCATACAGTTGCTGGAAGCCATTAAAAGCAAATATGCACATATCCCGGTTGTTATGATTACTGCCTTTGCTGCACCTGATGATGCGGTACAGGCGATGCGTAACGGTGCCTTTGATTATATCAGTAAACCCTTCAATGTTGATGAACTGAAGACGGTTATTACTGCAGCCATTACCAATTCGAGTGAACGGCAGCCGCCTTCGCTGCAGGATACCACCTCTTTTTCCGGGATTATTGGTCAAAGCCGGGAAATGCGGAAGATTTTTGAGATGATTCAGCGGGTAGCTCCCACACCTGCCAATGTGTTGATTCATGGTGAATCCGGTACCGGCAAGGAGCTGGTGGCACAGGCAATTCATAATAACAGCAAGGTCAATGCGGCGACATTTGTTCCTATAACCTGCTCGGCTATTCCTGAAGATTTGATGGAAAGTGAATTATTTGGCCATATCAAAGGCTCGTTTACCGGTGCGATTAACGATAAACCCGGGCTTTTTCAGGAAGCGGATAACGGTACCGCCTTTCTCGACGAGATAGGAGAGCTCCCTTCTGTTATTCAAACTAAACTGCTGCGGGTTCTGCAGGAACGGGAGATTAAACCTGTTGGCGGTACGAAAACCAGGCGGATAAATGTACGCATCGTTGCGGCAACCAACCGTATTTTAGAGGATGAGATTCGGGAAAAACGATTCCGTGAAGATCTCTATTATCGTCTTGCTGTGGTACCGATACGGATGCCTCCACTGCGGGAACGCAAAGGGGATGTTCCGCTGCTGGTTAATCACTTTCTGAAAAAATATTCACAGCTTCTCGGTAAGGAGATTCAGGAAATATCGTCATACGCTATGCAGGTATTGATGAATTATGATTTTCCCGGCAACGTTCGTGAGCTGGAAAATATTATTGAGCGAGGGGTTGCCCTGGAAAGCTCCAATATAATTCTGCCGGAAAGTCTCAGTTTTTCCGGCGGCATTGCCGTAAAAGAGGAGTCCTCCGGTGATGATCTCTCCCTGCACCCATCGTCCTCATCAGCTTTTGAGCAAACCGGAGCAGTCAGTGGTGGGACTCCTGCTGCTGATTCTCTTCTGCAAATTGCCGCAGATGAAGAGGAGTTGTTTGCCATTGGGCTTGATAAGGGAATTACCGATCTGGAAAAGAGGCTTATTGCCCATGCCCTTAAAAAGACGAATAATTCAAAGATGAAAGCAGCAGAATTGTTGAAAATGAGTTTTCGCTCCTTTCGCTATAAGGTGAAAAAATATGATATCCACTAATTCAATAGCTTCTTCTGCATAGCGTTGTTTGCCGCTCTTGCTGCACTTATATATTCAAGTGATCTCCTATGTCAATTATCTCCTCTATCAACCAGGTTCAGCAGCTTCAGGGAATGCAGAAAGACAATGCCATGCTGAAACATCTGCTGTGGGTTCTGCTACTGCGTACCATCCTTTATACATTGCTGCTTGTGCTCAGTTATTTTTTTAAGGATAACGGCACCGTAACTGTTATTCCCCAGGGGCTTCTCATTGTTCTGGTTATTGCTGTCTATACTATTTCTTTCTTTTCAGCTTTATATCTCCTTGTTTTCCCAAATAATATACAGAAATTTGTACTTACGCAGGTTTTTTTTGACAGCAGTATCACTTCTGTGCTGGTCTTTTTTACCGGTACTTCATATTCTAATTTTACTATCGTCTATTTTTTCCCCATTATTACTGCTGGATTGTTACTGCCGATGAGAAAGGCTCTTGTTGCCGCTGCAGTGACTACAATACAGATTGGCGGGCTCTTTTTTCTTGAGATCAAAGGGATTTTTCCTCTCTATCTTAAAGAGTATATGCTGGCTCGGCCTATAAACCTCCATCAGGAACTTGATCTGTTTGCAGTTCATGGTGTACTTTTTTTTCTTACTGCCTTGCTCAGTATCCTTTTTGGCCAGCGTTTACGGCGCACAGAAACAGCTCTGTCGCACTCATTACAGCAGCTTGATGCCATTTCTCTGCTCTATAAAAAGATTTTTGATAATATTTCTACTGGAATTTTAACGGTTGATGGCGAGCAGCGTATCAGTTCTGCCAATACTGCATTGGCCAATATCCTTGGTATTGATAACCGCTCTCTTATGGGAATGGCTCTACAGGAGATTTTTCCTCATATTCAGCTTTTCATAGAAAATAAACGTCAAACCTTAAATTTTCGTAAAAAAAACGGTAAGATAGTTCGTATTGGATATTCATGTATGCGGATTGAGCAGGAGCAGTACGCACAGCAGGAAAATAATGCAGAAATGATTATCACCATGCGGGATATAACGGAACTGGAAAACCTGGAGCAGCAAGTTCGACAGGCGGAAAAACTTGCTGCAATTGGTACCATGAGTGCGTCAATCGCCCATGATTTCCGCAATCCGCTTACTGCAATCTCCGGTTCAGCTCAGATTCTTGCGGCTGATTTTGCTCAAAATCAGGAGCAGAACAGCACAAATATTGAGTTAACGGCTATTATCTTACGGGAGTCTGCCCGTCTTATAACTTCTATTGGTGATTTTCTTAAATTTGCCCGCCCGGAACATTTACAACTCGATTGGGTTCCTCTTGCTAAGTGCCTTGAAGAAGGAATTCATATGCTTGCTGCAGGAGAGAGTCTGCCGGTAACAGCAGAGATTACAACCGATTTTCCTCAGGATATTGCTCTCTGGGCAGATGAAAAACAGCTTTTTACCTTGCTGACTCATCTGGTGCAGAATGCACTGCCTTTCTGCCCTCCAGAAGAAGAGCGCATTATGCTTGAAGCAAAAGAGGAGGTGATACGCTATCAAAAAGGGCAGGAAAAGCTATCAATTACAGTAACCATCTCCGATAATGGCAGAGGTATTATGGAGAATCCGCCGGAAACGATATTTGAACCCTTTCATACCACCCGCACAGACGGCACCGGGTTGGGACTTGCCATTGTGCAGCAGATTGTCAGGGATCACCACGGATCCATTGGCGTTGATAATAATGGGCTGGTCAATAATGACGGCGGCCGTGGGGCACGTTTTATTATCCACTTTCCCTTACCGGAATCGGAAAATATTGTAGATATAACTGGATAGGAAACAGTTACTTCTTTTTTTGTGGAGGAACAGCAACTCCGGGAATTCCTTGAGAAAAGTCAATATATTCCAGTTGCAGGACAACTCTACCGGTCCCGGAGAGATCAATCCCGGAAATTTCTCCTCCCAGCCAGAGTTTTCTTCCCCGTGCAACGCCCTCAAGTTCAGGGAATCTTTCAGGGGAGTATTCTGCTTCAACGATAACCCCAAAACCATCTTTTGAAATATCAAAGCTGGCGATATTTTTTTTATTCTCCTCTCGGCTTTCAAAAAAGAATACCGGCCATAATACCCGCAGAGCACGCAGTTTTTTCTGGGCAACATCCGGCTTGAGGTTCTGCATCTGCTGAAGCTGATCAACCAGGGTTTCGGCAGAGGGCTGAAGAAAGAAGGTTGTTGATGACGCGGCAGTATTTTTTTCTCCCTTTTTTTTCGGGCTGTTTTTTGTGTTTACCTGCAGTTTTACTTTTTTGGGAGATTCTTCTGCCAGCTCGTCTGCACCCTGTTTTTTATTTAATTGTTGTAGGAGTATTCCGCCGCCGATAAAAAAGAGAAAGGAGACAACAACTCCGGTGAGAGCGACTCTTTCTTTATATTTCTTTATAAATGCAACGAGGTTTTTCATTGCAATATTCTCCTACTCCTGCTCCTTCCAGACCTTTGCGCCAAGAGCTGTTAATTTTCCTACCAGATTTTCATACCCTCGTTCCAGATGATAAATACGGGAGATATCTGTTCGCCCGGAAGCAGCAAGTCCGGCAATAACCAGCGAAGAGCTGGCCCGCAGATCGGTTGCCATTACCGGTGCACCTCTAAGCCCGGCCATCCCCAGGCCGGAGACAACCGCAAAGCGGCCGTCAACGGTAATCTGGGCCCCCATACGCCGGAGTTCAGCAACATGCATAAAACGGTTTTCAAATATTGTCTCATGAATGGTACTCTGGCCGTCACAGAGGGCCATCAATGCCATAAACTGGGCCTGCAGGTCAGTGGGGTAGCCGGGAAAAGGGTGTGTTTTGATATCTACGCCCTGAAGGCTGCGCTGGCCTGTTTTCCAGGAAACAGCAAGGCTGTCGGCCTCTTCCGTAATCTCAAGCCCTGCATAGCGTAATTTTTCAACAAGTGATGGTAAATCCTGTGGAGAGCAGTCTGTTACCCGTCCGCTGCCTCCCGTTGCAGCAAAGGCAATCAGATAGGTTCCTGCTTCAATCCGATCAGGGATAATGGTACAGTCTGCAGGGTGCAGCCGGTTAACCCCCTCTATAATCAGGGTATCTGTGCCGCGGCCGCTAATTTTTGCCCCCATGGCGGTAAGCATATCAACCAGGTTGCCGATCTCCGGTTCCCTTGCTGCATTTTTGAGTATTGTGGTGCCTTTTGCCATGGCCGCCGCCATCAATAGATTCTCGGTGCCGGTTACCGAAGGGATATCGAAGTAAATGGTTGCTCCGTAGAGCTCTGTAGCTTCTGCTTCAATATATCCTTCCTTTATCGTACAGACTGCCCCAAGCTGTTGCAAACCGGCAGTATGAAAATTTACCGGCCGTTCGCCAATGGCACAGCCACCGGGCAGCGAAACACGGGTTTTGCCTAGCCGCGCAAGAAGCGGACCAAGTACTAGGACGGAGGCACGCATGGTTTTTACCAGCTCATAGGGGGCTTCTCCATGAAGCAGGGTTCTGGTATCAATAGAGAGGGTATCCTGCTCTCTTTTAATCGTTGCTCCCAGGTTTTCCAGCAGTCGGCCAAGAGTCCTGGTATCCCGTAAATCTGGGACATTGCTCAAGAGATACTCTCCCGGGCATAACAGTGTAGCAGCCATTAAGGGCAGGGCGGCATTTTTAGCACCGCTTATTTTCACCTCTCCCTGCAGGGGCGTTCCGCCGTCGATAACAAGTTTTTCCATAAGTATATTTTTGCTGTGATTGTACTACGTATTATGTGTGTCTATGCCTTTCTTGCCCATAACACTCTGTCCCGTCCGGCATAATCCTGAAAGATACGGCACTGGGTCCACTCTTTTCCGCTAAAAAGAGCGATAACAGCATCGCCCTGATCTGCACCAAATTCCATAAAAAAATCTCCGCCGGAACGCAGACGTAAGCGGAGTTGTTGTTCAATCCTGCGAATCAAAACCAGGCCGTCATCCCCTCCATCAAGAGCTGAATGCGGTTCAAAATCACGAACTTCCGGGGCGAGTTCGTTGCTCATCTCTTTTGTGATAATGTAAGGAGGGTTGGAGACCACAAGCGATAGACTTTTTACCGCTATGGTATGCAGCAGATCTCCGCATAGGGGAAAAAAGCGATTGGCCACTCCAAGGCTGCGGGCATTTATAGCGGCAACTGCTAATGCTGGTAATGAGATATCGCTGGCAATAATAGTACTCTCTGCACTCTCTCTCGCCAGAACAATGCCAATGGCACCGCTGCCGGTGCAAAGGTCAAGCACTGCCCCTCGGGTAAAATTCTCTGCCGCAGTATAACGAAAGACCATCTCCAGCAGGAATTCTGTTTCCGGGCGTGGAATAAGGACATGGCGATTGACATAAAAGGGGAGGGACCAGAACTCTCTTTGCTGCAGGATATATGCCGTCGGCTCTCTTCGGCAGCGGCGGTCAATATAGTCAGCAAAGCGTTGGCGGATCTCTTGTGAGGGGTGTTCTCTGCCGCAGAGGTAGAGCTCCGTGCGGCTTTTACCGGAGGCGGCTTCAAGTAACAGGCGGCTCTCTACTTCAGCCTCTTCGATCCCTGCTTCCCGTAATCGGCAGCCGCCTTCTGCTAAGAGTTGGGCAAAGTTCATCCTTTACGGAGATTTATTCAAACTCTTTGAGCTGTTCTGCCTGATCGTGGGCAATAAGCGGAAAGATAACTTCTTCCAGTTTACCGCTGATAATACTATCAAGCTTATAGAGCGTCAGATTGATACGGTGGTCGGTCATTCGCCCTTGGGGAAAATTATAGGTGCGAATCCGCTCGCTGCGGTCTCCACTGCCGACCTGGCTTTTTCGATCCTGGCTTATTTTGTCATGATGTTCCTGCTCCGCCTGATCAAGCAGCCGCGCCCGTAGAACGGTAAGGGCTTTGGCCTTGTTTTTATGCTGGGATTTCTCGTCTTGGCAGGTGACCACCAGTCCGGTGGGCAGATGGGTAACCCGTACGGCAGAGTCCGTGGTGTTTACCGACTGTCCGCCCGGCCCGGAAGAGCGGAAGACATCAAACTTCAGCTCATTCATATCAATGTTGATATCAACCTCATCCGCTTCCGGTAATACGGCAACGGTTACCGCAGAGGTGTGAATTCTGCCTTGGGTTTCCGTTTCAGGAACACGCTGTACCCGGTGCACACCGCTCTCATATTTTAACCGGGAGTAGACCTGCTCCCCACTGATAAGGGCAACGATCTCCTTAAAGCCGCCAATCCCTAAGGGATTAGAACTCATAACTTCCACTTTCCACCCTTGTGTCTCAGCAAAACGGCTGTACATCCGAAAAAGATCTGCCGCAAAAAGAGCCGCTTCATCACCGCCGGTTCCGGCACGAATCTCAAGAAAGATATTCTTTTCATCGTTGGGGTCACGGGGTAGCAGAAGAATTTTCAACTCCTTATCAAGAGCGATGCGCTGCTCCTCCAGCTCTTCAATCTCGCTTTTAGCCAGTTCGCGCAGTTCTGGATCTTCCCCCTCATCATGCAGCATCTCCCTGCTCTCTGCCAGCTCTTCTTCCACCTGCCGATAACGGGAATAGACATCGTTTACCTTGGTGAGATGGGCATGTTCTTGCACCACCTTTTGATACTCCTGTTGCTTGTTTACCAAAGACGGATCGGAAAGCCGCCCTTCAAGATGGGATATTTTCTCTTCAAGATCGGCAAAAGAATCAAACAGTGACATAGCAAACCCGGGAAAAGAAGGAAATTTAAAAACAAAAAATGTCCACAACCATGCCGAAACTTGCGGCTATTGCTGTGGACATTATAAAACAGGAAGACAAAACAACAGATACGTCACGCCGGGAATCAACCTTTTTTCTGCTGCTCTTTCTGAGCATAATGCTTGGCATAACGCTGCTTGAATTTCTCAATCCGCCCTGCAGTATCAACCAACTTCTGCTTGCCGGTGAAAAAAGGGTGACAGGCAGAGCAGATCTCCACCTTGATCTCGGGAAGCACAGAACCAAGCTCTACTTCATTTCCACAAGCACAAACAGCCTTTATCTTGTTATATTCGGGGTGAATTCCTTCTTTCATAATCCTTACTCCTTCAGCAGTTTATCAACAAATCATATATAGCGATGCAGAACTCTCCGCTTCCCCATAATCCAGTAAAAACACAAACTATGAATAATACTCTGTCAGCCTTTTTTTTCAAGCAGAAAATTTCTGTCGCTTCAACCATTCATTGAATCAAGGAAATTCTCATTGGTTTTTTCCTGCTTGAGTTTATCAAGGAGAAAATCCATACTGTCGGCAGGATTCATGGCACTCAGCAGTTTGCGTAAGATCCAGATGCGGTTCATAACATCCGGCCGCAGCAGCAGATCCTCTTTTCTGGTGCCGCTACGTTTCAGATCAATGGCGGGGAAGATCCGTTTTTCCGCCATCTTGCGATCAAGCACCAGCTCCATATTTCCTGTACCTTTAAACTCCTCAAAGATCACCTCATCCATCTTGCTGCCGGTTTCAATCAGGGCGGTTGCAAGAATGGTCAGGCTGCCGCCTTCCTCAATATTTCTCGCCGCACCAAAGAAACGCTTGGGGCGGTGCAGGGCATTGGCTTCCACCCCGCCGGAGAGAATTTTGCCGCTTGCCGGAGTCACCGTATTATAGGCTCTTGCCAGACGGGTAATGCTATCGAGGAGAATAACCACATCCTTTTTATGCTCCACCAGCCGGCGGGCCTTCTCTATTACCATCTCTGCTACCTGAATATGCCGCTGGGGAGGCTCATCAAAGGTGGAGCTGACCACCTCTGCCTCACGCACACTGCGGATCATTTCGGTGACTTCTTCCGGCCGTTCATCAATGAGCAGAACGATAAGGTAAACTTCCTTATGGTTACGAACGATTGAGTTGGCAATTTTTTGCATTAACACCGTTTTCCCCGTGCGGGGAGGGGCAACAATCAAGCCCCGCTGCCCTTTACCAATGGGGGAGAACATATCCATAATCCGCATGGACATATTATCCGGCTGCCACTCAAGGGAGAACGCCTTATTCGGGTGCAGGGGAGTCAGGTTGGCAAAAAGTGTTTTTGATTTGGCAGCTTCGGGGGGATCAAAGTTAACACTGTCTACTTTTAACAGGGCAAAATAACGCTCACCGTCTTTGGGGGCGCGAATAAGCCCTTCTATGGTATCGCCAGTGCGCAGGTTAAGGCGGCGGATCTGCGATGGAGAAACATAAATATCGTCCGGTCCGGGGAGGTAGTTATAATCCGGTGCCCGGAGGAAGCCGAATCCGTCCGGGAGAATTTCCAGCACTCCGCTGCCTCGAATCTTGCCGTCTTTGGAGGATTGTGCCTTTAGGATGGCAAAGATCATCTCCTGTTTACTCAAGGTACTGTAGCCCTCAATTTTCAACTCTCGAGCCATCTGTACCAATTCACCAATTTTCAGCAGCTTCAATTCAGCCAGATTCATTAACAACTTCTCCTTTCTACTCTATCCATAAAAAATACCTGCCATAAAAATAAATAAAAACGTCATGCCGCCTCCATTCCTCCTGCATCTTCACTGCAGTTGAACAGCTACCTGCGAATACTCTCTTTTTCTCCTGTTGCCCTATAACCGAAAATTCCTGCAGAAGAACGTGCCTGCAGGCGCAAAACCACCATAGAACTTTCTTTCTGTAAAACAAAACACTGTAGAATAACAGCAGCACTCATAAGACAAACGAAAAACCTTGAGCAGGAATTCAACCTGAAGAAAACTGCACTATTTGGGATTTGGAATTCAAAAAAAGAGCGTACCCTGCACTATGGAGTAGAGTGGTTCCCTCCCGACAGTGCACCAACGCATAAACACACATCCTTATACGGTGAAGAAAAAGCAGTGTCAAGTACTTTTTTGTATTTGGCGTCTGGAGAGCGGATATACGAATCCTCTCCGGGTACGGCACGTAAATTCTACCGCATCTCCTGTATGGCAGCCGTTTTCTGTAAATACCGTGCAAGCCCGTAAACCTGTTCAACACTCACCGTTAACAGGCTTGAGTTATCAATACAGTAATCAGCACGCATCTTTTTTTCGGCCAGCGGCATCTGGGTGGAGAGAATCTGCATAATATTTTCCCTGCTCCGTCCATCACGCCGGGAGACACGGGTGAATATCTGTTCGTAGTCAATATAGACCACCACCACATAATCAAAAAGTGCTTCCCAGCCTACCTCAAAGAGTAAGGGCACTTCTGCCACCAGCCAGCGGCCATCGTTTTTCCCTTGCTTGATAAGGCTGCTTAGCGTGTTATATACCAGGGGGTGAAGAATCTCCTCCAGCTCGGCAAGAAGCCGGGGCTGAGTAAAGGCCGCCTGACGCAGTGCCGGGCGGTCAAGCGTTCCTGCCGGGGTGACAAAACGCTGCCCCCATCGCCGTTGAAGTTCCCTCATTCCCGGCTGGCCAGGGGTTAGCTGCTGACGGCAGATTGCATCGCTGTTATATAGCCCGGCATTAAGGGCACGGGCAAGAATCTTACTGATGGTACTTTTACCGCTGCCGATATTGCCAGTGATAGCAATATTCATCGCTTTTCCTCAAGCTGCTGCAGTGCTGCCGCCATATCAGGCCAGGGTTCTGCCTGTATATCAAGAGTCTCTCCTGTTATCGGATGGCGAAAAGAGAGGCGGTGGGCATGCAGCATTTGCCGTGGAAAGCGCGCACTCTCTTCCCGTACCCGGCTGCCGCCATAAACAAGATCTCCGGCAATGGGAAGGCCACGGCTGGCAAGATGCACCCTGATCTGGTGGGTTCGTCCGGTCTCAATCCTTACCTTAAGCAGACAATGGCGGGTAAAGCGTTGTTGCACCTGCCAGAAAGATGCGGCATACCGCCCCCCATGTTCCACAACCGCCATTTTTTGTCGATGAATGGGGTGCCTGCCGATGGGGGCAATAATCTCACCCTTTTCCTGCTGAGGCAGGGCGCAGACTAGTGCCAGATACTCCTTTTCAAGCCGATGGTTGGCAAACATATCCACTAACAGCCTGTGGCTCTGTTCCTGCTTGGCAACCACCATCACCCCGGAGGTATCCTTATCCAGGCGGTGAACAATACCCGGCCGCAGCGTATCTCCTCCCACTCCTGCAAGTTCCTGACAATGATAGAGCAGACCATGTGCCAGTGTCCCCAGGTAATTACCGCTTCCCGGATGCACCACAAGCCCCGGCGGTTTGCTAAGGACGAGGAGATAGTTATCTTCATAAAGAAGGGGAAAGTCTATCTTTTGCGGAGTAAGATGAGACGGTGGAGAAGCAGTATCCATGGAGGAGATAACAATCTCCTCTCCCTGTTTTACGCGGTAGCTGCTTTTTTTGCCGGCTCCCTGTATCTGCACCGCACCGCTGCGAATGGCAGCGGTAATCTGGCTGCGGGAATATTCGTTTAAGCGTGCAGCCAGCAGCTGATCCAGCCGTAAGCCTTCATCTCTGGCGCTGACCGTAATTATCTGAGGGGGAGCAGACATTATATAAGAAAAACGGAGAGATTCAGGAGAAGATTGCCTCTATTGATTGTGAAATCTCCTCTTCCGGCAGCTCTTGTGCCAGTGAAAGTTCCTTGACTAGAAGATTTTTCGCTGTATCAAGCATCTTTCTTTCCCCGTAACTAAGATCCTTATCAATACTTAATAAAAAGAGATCCCGCAGGACAACGGCAACCTCATAGACTGAGCCCGTCTTAATCTTTTCCATATATTCACGATAACGGCGATTCCAGGTCTGGGTGCCAAGTTCTACATCTTTCTCTTTAAGAATGGCAAAAATTTCACTGACTTGATCTTCATTCACAATGGCACGCAACCCCACACCATCGCTTGTATCTACCGGAATCATAACCCGCATTCCATTATCAAGAATCTCCAGAACATAGAAAGAGTGGTCTGTGCCACCAAACTCCTTTGTCTCTATATCCTTGATAATACCAACACCATGAGCCGGATAAACGACTATATCATCTTTTGCAAACACTGGAATCTCCTCTAAAGACCGCTCCCTGAAACAAAAAGAAAGAGCATAGATACCGGGGGAAAAGAGGTATGGAGGCACCCCTTCAGGATGGTTGTATTGTTTCCATTATCCTGAAACCGGCATAAGCGGCAGTATTGATAAAAATAACACTGCCAGTTCTCAATATAGCATAAGGTCAGATTTTTTGCCGTAGTTTTACGGAGACGGGCAAAGAAAACCCCTCTGCTGCCCTATAGAAGAAAGGAGAACAGGTAGGGGAGGGAGCAGCAGGGCTCCTCGAAGAAAAGAGGAGCCGGCAAAGAAAAATTGTTGCATGGGGCTGAGTAGATGCCCCTATTCTGTATAGTTTCCTTTAATAAGCTTAGGTTGATTGTCTCCATTTGTCGGCATGTACTCGGGGTAGCCTTGCTTCTTCCCTTCCGTCGTTGGTGTTGCTGTAAATGTTGCATTGCAGGTACAATCTTTTTTCACCGTTACAGAAAGGCTATAATCATAAGGGCTGGCCTCTGTTGTCTTTTTTGAGGCATGGAAATCAGGGTAGTGTTTTTTGATTTGCGCCATAGTATATGTGTGGGTATGGCGCTTTGTTGTGTTACATCTGCAGTCAGGGCACATTATCCCATTCTCTGCACGGTACCCTTCGAGGAGAAGAGGGAACTGCTCAAGGGTATTAAGGGCAATCTGGCGTTTGGAATTTTCCACATATCCCAGGTATTGAGGGATAGCTATGGCTGCAATAATGCCGAGAATACCGATGGTAATCATAAGCTCAATAAGAGAGAACCCCTGATTTGTATTTTTTTTGTTCATTTTATTCTACCTTTACCGGGACTGAGAGTGGAATGAGTTGAGAAGGGTTTGCAGGATCTTCCTGGTAGCCGCGAATAGTAATAATCGTGCCAATGGCAGGAATGGTATTACTAACCAAACCGGAGAGGAGTATCTGGCATTTTTTTTGTGCCGTTGCTGACAAATGCCAAATCCCGTACTGTCATAGGGTTTTTTGCCCCCACGATTCAGCAATGACAAGATATCCTGTTGCACACCATCACCACTTTGTGTTCTTGCAATCTCCTCCCTAACTAGATTTAGCGCAACCTGAGCATTGCGAATACAAACATTTTTGTTTCGCTCGTTTAGGTAGTCAAGATATTGAGGAATAGCAATAGAAGCAAGGATAGCAATAACAGCAACAACAATCATAAGCTCAACTAACGCGTAAAGCCTGATTGTGAAAGCGAAAATTCAAAGAATGATTTCTTCATAAATTATACAAAGAGGAGGGCTGACAGTATGATTATTTACCGTCCGCCCTCCACCTAAAACTACTCTACTTTTATTTCAGTTCCTGTTGCATTTCCACCATTATCAACCCATAATTTTCCAGGGAAAACAGTAACTTTATTCATCGTGCTGTTGCTCAAATTGTCTGCAGTTACAACAGTGGCACAAGTTTTAGCAGTAGAAACTGCAGCAGCACCCTTCTGAAATGCAACACCCTTCGCTGTTGAAGGATCTTTCTTTCCACCCTTATTCAAGGCTTTTGATGCGTTAGTTGAAGCATCTCCACCAGCAGATCTTTTGGCAAGCTCAGCAGTAACAAAAGTTACAGCCGTATCATAGTTTGCCTGACAAGCATTAATTTTTGCCCGTTCCATGTAGTTCAAATACTGCGGAATAGCAACTGCCGCCAGAATACCAATAATTGCAACAACAATCATCAATTCAACCAGAGTAAAACCTTTTTGATTCCTCATCTTTTCCTCCTTGGAAAATAAATTTTTGGCATTATTGCCGATTGTATATGTGGTGTATTTCCACTTTGCCTTTTTATAGCATATAAGATGCCTGTTTGCATTTTTTTTCTTTTGGTAAAATCTTTTTTATTTAAAAAGTAAGGAAAAACAAATGGAAAACCAGCTTTAGATATAAAGTGAAGGCCGGTTGATCTTATATGAAAAGCTATCTTTTCTGCTACTCCTTAAAAAAAAACCTGACAATTTTTGTCCGCTGACATTTTATGTCAGTAAAGGTACTGCTGCTGCTGCGTTTTGCCAAAATTTTGTTAGAGCCGCAATATATTGGCAATGGTGGAGAGTATGCACTTGTATGGGTGTTCCTGTAAGAATGGCCTCTGTATCTGCTTTTTCTGGATGATTTTTAAATTTCCGGTGTAGCGTTTGTCCTATAACCATATTTACGTAAATATCCAAGGATAGTAAAGAGAGCAGAACGATATCGGCTGTAAAGCAGATAGGTTGAAGGGCATATTCTCTAATATTCATATTGATTCTCTGTAAGAGTAAAGGTAAAAGGTGTTGCTGGATTTTTTGGTGAATATTTCGGATTGTCTGGAAGGGGTGTTTCTATAAATTTGTTGTTTGTATTGGAGTATTGAATGATTGCATTTTTTAATGGGCAGTATCTTGCCAAAGAGAATATAGCTGTCTCTCCTGATGACCGGGGGTTTCTTTTTGCAGACGGCCTTTATGAGGTGGTTCTCTGTCTGCAGGGAAAACCCTTCTGTTTGGATGATCATATAGAACGTTTGGAGCGGGGGGCAGCGCAGCTGCGTTTTCCCTCTACTGCATTTGACTGGCTGAAGGGGGTTGTAGAGGAACTTTTACGGCAAAATGAGCTGCATCACCTGGATACGGTTGTCTATATACAGGCAACCCGCGGGGCTGCGCCCAGGACGCATACCTTTCCTGCGGCAGATACACCGCTTTCTGTTTATGTGACGGTTCGGCCCTTCGACCAGCAGCCGGCCCGTAAGGCACGGCAGGAGGGGATTGCCGCCATCACGGTTGCTGATCAGCGCTGGGCACGGTGTGATATTAAATCTCTTGGTTTGACGGCCAACATCCTTGCCTGTCAGCAGGCGCAGGATGCCGGGGCGGTAGAGGCGGTTTTTGTGCGGGACGGGGTGTTGGTTGAAGGGAGTCACAGCAATTTTGCCGGGGTGCGTCATGGGAAGCTGGTTACCTTTCCTGCGTGTAATTTTATCCTTGACGGGGTGACTCGTCAGCAGACGCTTGCGGTTGCTGATTCTTTAGGTATTCCCGTTGCATTAGAGCCGATTTTTCTGCGGGATCTAAAAGAATATGATGAGCTTATGGTTCTTGCCACCACGATGAAAATTACTCCGGTGGTCACTCTTGACGGGCAGAGTATTGGTGATGGAAGACCAGGCCCGGTTGTTCGGCGGCTGCAGCAGGGGTTCCGCTCTCTTGAGGCTCAATCGTAAACGGCATTGAAATTTTTTGAAAAGAGAATATGATAGCCAGGTAAAGTTAAACGAAAATATGCCAAAGCAGATTTATCTGAATGGTTGCTGCCGGCATAGCTTTATACTTAAGGAGACTATATGAACACAAAGTTTATTTCAGCAGTTGCGGCAGGGAGTTTATTGTTTTCTGTTGGTACTGTCTATTCTGCATCGACATTGATGCAAATTGGGCGCAGTCCGTTTCATCGTCCGCCTTTGGCGAGCACCACTGATCTGTTAGAGATGGTGCAGACGCAGGGTGCGGATATTGAGCAGGGATTTGCCAGGGCTGGTTACTCTTTTCTTTTTCAGCCGTTTATGGAGCAGGTTGCATCTGCTGATATCCAGATGTTGGATTTCCCTAAGGGAACGCATTTTGAGTGGATGTTTTTTAAGAGAAAAGGGCGTGGTGCGGTGCGGGTTGCCCGTGATCTTACCTGGGGAAATACAACCCCTTTTCCTGGTTATGCTTTTTCCATTATCCATGAGGGCAAGCAGTATAATATCGTAGTGCCTCTTGGCTGTGGCAATGTTGCCTTGCTGGGAGTAGAAGATGTGGAAGAAGAGGTGGTTGAGGTCGCCGAAGAGGTGGTTGTTGAGAATCAGGAGCCTGTTTGCCGTGCTGCTGTTACTCCCGTGAAAAGCTATTGGGGAGAGGCGGTTACGGTGAATGCCGGAGCGTCATCCGATGTTGATGGTAGTGTTGTCGGGATGAAGATGATCGTCCGGGATGCCGAAGGGAAGGCCTTAGGCAAGAAGGTTGTTGAGAATGGTCTGTCCGTTTCTCTGGCTCTGCCTAAAGGGGCACAATCCATTGAGGTTGCCGTTACCGATAACGATGGAGCTACTGCCACATCTCCTGCCTGCAAGTTGACGGTTGAAGGACGCTCCCGTATGAATATGGTGGCAGATCTTGGTGCATACCATATGTTTGATCCGGGAACATGGGTCTTCGGCCGGGTTGGTCTGGAGTATCATATTGATGATAATTGGTCGGTACTCGGCTTGGTCGGTTTTGCGCCCCATGTCGGCGGCAGCGATGGTGATAGTGCTGCCCTGGTTGATGTGCTGGGTGAATACAGGGTTGATCGCTTCTTTGTGAATCTCGGCCTGGGCGGCTGGATCAGCAAAGGTGACAGTGATATCGATTATGAAGATAATGATCTGGATATAATTGCCGGTCTTGGGTATCGTCTCTACGGGGAAGATGAGGGCTTTAATACCTCCGTGTTTACCGAACTTCGTTCCGGGGTGGATGAGCTTGGCAAGATCATTGATTGCGGACGCTTTGGAGCGGGTTTGCGTTTTCGTTTTTAGGCAGAGAGATCTCTTTTTTTAAGGGTGGAGGGGTACTGAGATTTCAGTACCCCCTTTTTTTTTCGTAGGGCAACTCCTTGCTGGAATTATGAAAAACTGTATATTCTAAAAGGGATATATGAATTTTTTAGGATAAACTTTGAGATGTATGGTCTTTTATAGAATAATGAAGTTGGCTGCTGTCTCTTGCTTTGTCTATGAATTGAGCATCTTCGGGTTTATTGAAGTTATGGGTAAATAAGAGAGGAAATATGAAGATAAAAAAAGCTGTTTTCCCCGTGGCAGGTCTTGGAACCCGTTTTTTACCGGCAACAAAGGCAATGCCGAAAGAGATGCTGCCAGTTGTTGATAAACCCCTTATTCAATATGCAGTGGAAGAGGCCCTGGCCTCCGGCATAGAGCAGATCATCTTTGTTACCGGCAGCGGTAAGACTGCGTTGGAAAACCATTTTGACCGCCAGTATGAGCTGGAAGATACCCTGAAAAAACGTGGAAAAAGTGAGCTGTTAAAAAATCTTGAATCGTTGGTACCGGAATCGGGAACGATTGTCTATACCCGGCAGAGTGAACCCCTTGGCCTGGGCCATGCCATTTGGTGCGCCAGAGATGTGGTGGGGGACGAACCTTTTGCGGTGCTGTTGGCGGATGATCTTATCCAGAGTGATGTGCCGGTTCTGCACCAGATGGTTAAGGAGTTTGACCGGTTACGAGCATCAATAGTTGCTGCGGTTGAGGTGCCGCTGGAGGATACCGATAAGTATGGCATCCTTGAGGTAGAGCGGGGGCATGGCGGAATTTCGCAGATACGTTCCATGGTTGAAAAGCCAAACCCGGAAGATGCTCCATCGAGACTGGCTGCCATTGGCCGCTATATTTTTACGCCTAAGATATTTTCCCTGCTTGGTCAGCAGAAGAGGGGGGCCGGCAATGAGATACAGGTAACAGATTCCATGGTGGAATTATTGAAAGATCAGCCCATTTTTGCCTATGAATTTGATGGTACCCGTTTTGACTGTGGTGAAAAGGCGGGGTTCCAGATGGCCAATGTCGCTTTTGCCCTTGAACGCCCGGAGATAAAGGAGAAGCTGGAATCCTACCTGAAAACATTTTGTGTATAAAGAGACTGTTTGTATAAATCAGAGATAGGGAAGGAGATTTATTATGAAGGTTACGGTATTTGGTATTGGCTATGTGGGGCTTGTTCAGGCGGCAGTGTTGGCTGATGTCGGTCATCATGTTTGTTGTGTTGATGTTGATGAAAAAAAAATCGAGAATTTGAAAAACGGTCAGATCCCTATTTATGAGCCGGGGTTGACCGATATGGTGATAAAGAACTATGAAAAAGGGCGTCTTCTTTTTACCACGGATGCGGCAGAAGGAGTGGCCTATGGCAGACTGCAGTTTATTGCTGTCGGTACTCCGCCGGATGAAGACGGCAGTGCCGACCTGCAGTATGTGTTGGCGGTTGCCGGGAGAATTGCCGGCTTGATGGAGGAGCCCAAGGTTATCATTGACAAGTCAACCGTTCCGGTGGGTACTGCCGATAAGGTGTCGGCCCATATTCAGGGGATTTTGAGTGAGCGAGGAGTTGATCTGGAGTTTCATGTTGCCTCGAACCCCGAGTTTTTAAAGGAAGGATCAGCCCTTGATGATTGTATGCGTCCGGAGCGGATTGTGGTCGGTACTGACAGCGCTGAGGTTGAAGGGGTGATGCGGGAGCTTTATGAGCCTTTCAGCCGTAATCATGACAAGATTATGGTGATGGATGTACGCAGTGCGGAATTTACCAAATATGCGGCGAACTGTATGTTGGCGACCAAGATCTCCTTTATGAATGAGATGTCGAATCTGGCGGAAAAGCTGGGGGTGGATATTGAGCAGGTGCGTAAAGGGATTGGCTCCGATTCCCGTATTGGCTATCATTTTATCTATCCCGGCTGTGGATATGGTGGTTCGTGTTTTCCCAAAGATGTGCAGGCTCTGGAGCGTTCTGCCTCGGAAGTGGGATATGAGGCAAAGATCCTGCGGGCAGTGGAGGCGGTGAATTATCGGCAGAAAGAGGTGCTTTTTTCTCATATCTGCCGGCATTATGGCACCGCTCTTTCCGGGAAGACCTTTGCCTTGTGGGGGCTGGCATTCAAGCCCAATACCGATGATATGCGGGAGGCATCAAGTCGGGTTTTGCTGGAGGCCTTATGGCAGGCAGGAGCGATAGTGCAGGCCTATGATCCTGAGGCAATGAATGAGGCTCAGCGCATTTACGGTACACGGAGTGATCTGAGACTGATGGGGACCAAAGAGGCTGCCCTGCAGGGAGCAGACGCCCTGGTTATCGTGACCGAATGGAAATCTTTTCGGGTGCCGGATTTTGAGCAGATCGGCATAGAATTAAAAGACAAGGTTATCTTTGATGGGCGGAATCTTTACGATCCTGCGCGGGTTGAGGCTCTTGGGCTGGCATACTATGGTATTGGACGCGGCCGGTCGATTATTGCCGGAGAATAATTGTCTTTTACTGTGATTGTGTGAAGTAGAGATTGTTACATTTTTTTAAGGAGATAGAAGTGAATGTATTAAAGCTTGGTCTGCCGAAGGGCAGTCTGGAAAAGGCAACCATTGAACTATTTGAAAAGGCAGGCTGGAGAATTAAACCTGCAGCCAGAAACTATTTTCCAAAGATTGATGATAAGGAGCTGGATTGTTCTATCTGCCGCCCGCAGGAGATGTCCCGTTATGTGGAGAGCGGAGTTCTTGATGCGGGGATTACCGGCAAGGACTGGACGATGGAGAATCAGTCAGACATTGTATTGGTTTGTGATCTGGTCTATTCCAAGGTAAGCAATCGCCCCACCAGATGGGTCATTGCCGTAGCAGGTGATTCAGAGATTAAAACGCTGCAGGATCTGGAGGGGAAAAAGATATCCACAGAGCTTGTGGGAGTTACCCGTCGTTTTTTTGCCGAGCAGGGGATCAATGTTGATATCGATTTTTCCTGGGGGGCAACGGAGGCCAAGGTGGTTTCCGGGCTGGCAGATGCCGTGGTGGAGGTAACAGAAACGGAGACAACTATTCGTGCCCACGGCTTGCGTATTATCCATGAGCTGATGGAGTCTAACACCCAGTTTATTGCCAATAAACAGGCGTGGGAAGACCCGTGGAAGCGGGAGAAAATAGAGAATATGGCCCTGCTGCTGCAAGGCTCTCTTGCTGCTGAGCGGGTGGTGGGGATAAAGATGAATGTTGCCGAGGAGAAGCTGGCAGCCATTGTTGCTGTTTTACCCTCGTTGAATGCACCGACGGTTGCAAGCCTTTATAATACCCAATGGTTTTCGGTTGAGACGGTGGTTGATAAGGATGTTGTGCGTGATCTTGTTCCTGAGTTGAAGAAGTTGGGCGCGGAGGGGATTATCGAATATCCTCTGCATAAGATTATCTAGATTGTGAACAACAGACTGCCCGGGCAATGGAGTGTGTGATGGATTTTTCTGATGTAGAATTTTTATTAAGCGTACATGCTCTCAAGCAGCTTCCTGCAGATGATTTGCCGGAGGTTGCCTTTGCCGGCCGCTCTAATGTGGGAAAATCAAGTTTGATGAATACCCTTTTGGGGCGGAAAAAGATGGTAAAGACATCGGCAAGGCCGGGGAAGACGCAGGGCCTGAATTTTTTCCGCATAGGAGAGAGGTGCCGTTTTGTTGATTTACCGGGGTATGGATATGCCAAAGTACCCAAAAAGATGCAGGATGCCTGGCAGGAGCTGATAACCGGCTATCTGGAGATGCGGCATGGGCTGCGCTGTGTGGTGGTGGTGATAGATATCCGCCATGAGGCGAAAATGCAGGATCGCCAGCTCCTTGACTGGCTTCGTGATCATGGGATTCCTGTCCTGGGGGTATATACCAAGATAGATAAGGTTTCCGGCAGCGTTCTCGGGAAAAATGCCCGCAGGCTGGATATCGGGCATGGGCTGCGTCCGGAAGAGCGGGTGTTGTTCTCCTCTTTTAACGGGAAGGGAAGAGAGCAGTTAATCGTAGAACTGAAGAGATTTATTGATATGTAGGTGTGTTGTTTTTTCTGATAACTTTAGGGGGATTCTTATAGGAATCCCCTGCTTTTTATGGAAGATGATATGATTCAGCAACTCTCCAAATCACAAAAGGCAAGACATGCCATACGGACGTTTAAAATTCTTGCCGATTCTCTCTCCCTGCAGGGGATTTATCATCCTTCAGGGAATATGGGGAATAAACTGGCAGATGCGCTTATTCAGTTAAGCCCGGAAATCTACGGATCAATGACCGATCCAAGAATCTGCGAGCTTAAGGGGCTGGAGTATGTGATTGACCGGATGCCGAAAGGGATTGAAAACTGTTCACGCATCATTTTAACCGGTCAGGAAGACTTTGCCGACACCTCTTTTGAGCGTATTGTTCCGTTAAGCAGGCGGCGTATCTCCTATGCCGTTTCTGAAGAAGAGATCTGTTTTGTTTTGACCACCGGAGTAAGTGAAATTTATGATATCTTAACTCATCTCACCTTTCTTGAAATTGAGGCAAACAAGATCTACCGCCAGGCCTGCAGCCGTTCAGGGGGGGTAACTGCGGAGTGGCTGGCCCTAGAAAAGATCGTTTGTCAGCAGAGAGAGCTGCATGGGGAGGAGCTGCAGAAAGCGATCTGGAATTTATCAATTATCCTAGGACGTACCTATCGTGAGACCTTGAGGAGTTATGAATATCTGGAGCGTAACCGTAAAGGGAAAGGCAGCAATAACGGACTGTTTTCTATTGTCTACGGTATCGGTAATCGCATAATGGAAGAGCAGGCCGGCCGGCGGGAGGCGTTGAGCGTCTATTTTACCCCCAGTCTGCACGATATGATTAATCACCAGAAATATGCTTCTCTATGGGCGTTGTGTTTAAAGAGTAAACTGCATGAATTGGGGCTGGATGGGCGTCCTCTGCATATTATCAGTGCGAATATGCATTCGGTGCGTAATCTGATCTATGGAGGAGGTGCGTTGGCCTCCGGCGGAGAGGATATCCCTGCCGATATTTATCAGATGGTTTTTACTCTGCGGGATAAGAGTGTACAGATTGAGGATTATGCCGGGCAGTATGGCTATACCATGCTACAGGATACCTCTGGTTCTGCTATTGACGTGCATATTATTGATTTGTTGCAGGTCGATTTTGCCCAACTGCATCCTCAACTGAAGCTGAATAGGGAGCGTATCAGTATTGAGCAGCCGGTACTGGTGGTGATTGATTATGCCTTTGGTACTCAGGCGTATGATATTATGGATGAACTGCTGCAGCCTTTTGCCGACGGTGGCGGAGGTGATGAACCGCAGCGGGTGGATATCGGCAGTATTTCCATTATGGGAAAGGCAGGTATCCTTCCGGGAAAGCAGGGCGATATTATGCTTGCCACCTCCCATGTGATGGAGGGGACCGGCAATAGCTATATCTTTGCCAATGATCTGCAGCGGCAGGATTTCCCCGAGGATACCGCTGTCTACTGCGGGCCAATGCTTACCGTATTGGGCACATCCCTGCAGAATAGAGATGTGCTGGAGCGTTTCTACTCTTCCGACTGGCAGGTAATTGGGCTGGAGATGGAAGGAGGACATTATCAGCGGGCGATTAATGCTGCAATTATCCAGGGATATATTCCAGCCCAAACCAGGGTACGGTATGCATATTATGCCTCTGATAACCCCATGATCAGTGGGCAGACCCTTGCCTCCGGGCCGATGGGAGATGATGGTGTGGTGCCAACCTATATGATAACCAAGGCTATCTTGGAAAAAATCTGCTGTTAATTCAGGGCGCTAATGAAACAGATAAATGCAATGGGTTCTGATGTTGTGGATGGTTTTCAATGCAAGCCGGAGAAGCTTGACAAGGATAAACCAATAATGTTTTCCGCAGTTCATCTCTTTATCTGTGACGGTGAGCGGTGTAAGGGCAAAGGGTCTGATGATTTAGCTGCTTCCTTGAGGACTCTGGTAAAAAAGCATGGTTTTGATAAGGGAAAGCATAGAATCAAGATTACGCGAACCTTTTGTAATGGTGCCTGCCGTTTCGGTCAGTTTGCCTATACATACAAAAATATAAAGGCAGAAAATTTCTCAAAAGAGAATGCGTATACTGCCTGGAAGAAGGTGCATACCTGGTCGGAAGAGCAGTGGACGGATCTGCTGCTGTCGCTGGTAAACAATCAGCCGCCAACGTTGCTTGATGAGTTTAGGGTGGAACAGCAGGTGTTTCCTGTTGTTGAGGAAGGATAATGTATAAAATTCCGGCGGCTGTCTACAGGTGTGAGGAGTTGATAAAACAGAGTAAATTTATTACTACGGTAGCGCATACACCAACGGAAGAAGATGCAAAGCAGTTTATTGCACGCATTAGGGAGGAATTTTCAGATGCCTCTCATAATTGCTGGGGCTATATTGCCGGGGTGCCGGGAAATACCAGTAAAATGGGCATGAGCGATGATGGTGAACCCCATGGAACTGCCGGAAAACCCATTCTCAATATTCTCGCTCACTCTGGAATCATAGAAGTTGCGGCTGTTGTCACCAGATATTTTGGTGGGGTCAAATTAGGGACGGGAGGGCTTGTGCGGGCCTATTCCGGTTCCGTAAAAACTGCGTTGGAAAACATATCGACCAGGGAAAAAAGGGAGCTTGCCACTGTTGAGATCGTCTCCTCCTATGCCAGAGGCGATATGGTAAAAAATATGGTGAACTCCTTTGATACGTCAATAATAACAACGGTGTATACATCCGATATCTCTATGCAGATTGAGGTGGCAACAGAGGAGAAGGAGGCTTTTCTTCAGGCTGTTCAGGATGCAGCCAGCGGTGAGCTGCTCATAAGGGAGTGTTGATTATCCCGATAAAGCTGGGGCGTTTTTGCCCCAGACTTTTATCATGCTGCCGGATCATCTCTTTTTGCAACGCTTTTCTTCACCATAAAATAGAGTACCGGTACCGCCATCCGACTGATAAGCAGCGAAGCGATTTCGCCGAACATCAGCGATATTGCCAGCCCCTGAAAAATGGGGTCCGCCAGAATAACCGAGGCTCCCACCACAACGGCCAGGGCTGTCAGCAGCATTGGCCGGAAGCGGATCGCTCCGGCATCGACCACTGCCTGATCAAGGGGATAGCCCTCCCGCAGGCGATGCTCAATAAAATCCACCAGAATAATGGAGTTTCGCACCACAATTCCCGCCCCTGCCATAAAACCGATCATTGAGGTGGCAGTAAAAAACGCCCCTAATGCCCAGTGCGCGGGCAGAATGCCGATAAGGGAGAAGGGAATGGCAGCCATAACCACCAGCGGAATAATATAGCTCTTAAACCAGCCGACCATCAGGGCATAAATTAACACCATTACCACCGCAAAGGCGATGCCGAGATCGCGGAAGACCTCCAGGGTAATATGCCACTCTCCATCCCACTTGATTGAGGGTTCCGTTCCCGTTTCCGGCTGGTTGAGGTTATAGACCTCTATTTTGCCGTCACTGCCGCCGAAATCCTTGCGGTTAAGCTGCTGAAACATCTTGTTAATGTCCAGGATGGCATAGACCGGGCTTTCTACACTCCCCGCCACATCTCCGGTGACGTAGATAAGGGGCTTCAGGTTTTTTCGGTAAATGGGCTGTTCGACGGGGGCCTCGGTTATATGTACCAGCTCCCGCAGGGGAACGAGCGGTGCATTTGCTCCACGCGGCGGCCGCAGGGAGATGTTGAGCAGCGATTCTGTCCGCCCGCGAAAGGCATCCGGCAGTTCCAGTACCATGGCAACATCTTCCTTTTCTGACGGCAGATGAAAGAGATCAAAAGAGAGACCCTGCACCGCAATGGTAATGGCCTGGACAATCTGCTCTGCATTGATACCGTTTTCCGCTGCTTTCTCTGCATTTATCTTGAGGATTTTGCGGCAGCGAGGCGTCTCCTGAAACCAGTCAACATCGACAACACCTTCTGTTTTTGCAAAAATATCCTTTACCTTTGCTGCCAGCGACCGTCTTGCCTCTGCATCCGGCCCATAGATTTCTGCCACCAGTGTCTGTAGTACAGGAGGGCCGGGAGGAACCTCTGCCACGGCTATCCTCGCCTGATATTTCTGGGCAATTTCGGCAAGTTGCGGGCGAATACGGGAGGCAATCTCATGGCTCTGCCGGCTGCGTTTATCCTTGGGCAGCAGGTTGACCTGTATATCTGCCACTGCCGGCCCTTTCCGCATAAAATAGTGGCGCACCAACCCATTAAAATTATAGGGAGAGGCAGTGCCAATATAGAGCTGACAGTTGGTAACGGCAGAATCCTTACCCACCGCTTCTGCCATCTCCATGCTTGCCCTTGCCGTCTGCTCCAGAGTTGAGCCTTCCGGCATATTGATAATCACCTGAAACTCACTTTTATTATCAAAGGGCAGCATCTTCACCTTGACCAGCCCAACACCCACCATGGCACAGGCAGCAAGGAGCAGCATAATAATGACTGAAAAAAAGAGCAGACGGGCAGAATTTCCGGCAAGCAGCGGTTCCATCACCCTATGGTAGAGCCGGGTAAACCAGTCGTCCGGTGTATCGTGGCTGTCCGGCTGCGGCTTTTCGTCTTTACGGCAATGGCGTTTCAGTATGCGGATGGCAGCCCACGGCGTTACCGAAAAGGCGATAATAACGGAAAAGAGCATTGCCGCAGAAGAGCCGATGGGAATCGGCCGCATATAAGGGCCCATTAAACCGCCGACAAAGGCCATGGGCAATATGGCGGCAATTACCGCCCAGGTGGCAAGGATTGTCGGATTACCCACCTCCGCCACCGCTTCTATTGCCAGCGCGGCGGCACTTTTGCCGGCGGCACTGGGCAAACGATAGTGGCGTACGATATTTTCCACCACCACAATGGCATCATCAACCAGAATACCAATGGAGAAGATAAGGGCAAAAAGGGTAATGCGGTTTAAGGTGTACCCGTAGAGATAGAAGATAAGCAGTGTCAGTGCCAGGGTGGTGGGAATAGCGAGCAGGATAACAATGGATTCCCGCCAGCCGAGAAAGAAGAGGATAAGCAGCGCAACGCCAAATACGGCAATCCCCATATGCAGTAGCAGTTCGTTGGATTTTTCCGCTGCCGTATCCCCATAATCACGGGTAATACTCATGTGAACATCGTCCGGCAGCAGCAGGGGGGCTATCTGGTTCATCCGTTCAACGATCTGATGGGTAACAGAAACGGCATTGGCACCGGGACGCTTGGCAATGGAGATGGTTACGGCGGCCTCAGGGGTATGGTCTTTTCGGTCAAGATAAAAGACATAATCATCTGGCGGGCTTGCAGCATCGCTGACGGCGGCAACATCTGCCAGATAGACGGGGCTGTTATTATGGATGCCGATAACAATCTTTTCAATATCCTGTTTGTTTTTCAGGAAAACCCCGGTCTGCAGTTCAACCTCATGGTTAAAGGATTTCAACGTACCGCTATAGTTCTGGCGGTTGGCAGCCTTGATGGCGGGGACAAGTTGGCTAATGCCTATGCCCCGGGCGGCAAGAAGCAGGGGATCAAACCGGATGGTTATCTGTCGTTTGGTGCCGCCGATAATCTTCGTTTCTGAAACATTGGCAATATTTTTAATTTCATCATCCAACTGGGCGGCAAGGCGGCGCAGGGTAAAGTGATCGCTTTTTTTACTATGCAGGGTAATTGCCATAATCGGCACATCATCAATACTATGCGGCTTTATCAGGGGGCGGCTGACCCCCACCGGAATACGGTCGAAATTGCTGCTAAGTTTCTCCTGCAGCCGGACAATGGAGTCCTCCATATCCTCACCCACATAAAAGCGGACGATAAGCATTGATTTTCCCTGCATTGAGGTGGAGTAGATATATTCAACCCCGGGAATTTCATAGAGCAGTTTTTCCATCGGGATAGTCAGCCGCTGTTCTACCTCTTTGGGGGATGCTCCCGGCTGACTGACCATTACATCAATCATCGGAACCTTGATCTGCGGCTCTTCCTCCCGCGGCAGCAGATAAACGGCGAACAGCCCAAGAAGAAGGGATGCGATAATCGCCAGAGGCGTCAGTTTGCTGGGGATGGCTGAGGCAGCAAGGGAGCCGGCAAAACCTTTATTCTCTTTTTCTGTCATAGCGATACTTGTTTGCGGGGAGGGTTAGTTCTTATCTGTTATCTCTACAGGTTGACCATTTTGCAGCCGGCCTGTACTGATGAGTATCTTCTCTTCTGCATCAAGCCCGGAGAGAATTTCAATCATTTTCACTCCGTCTTGCAAGCGGGTTGCGCCGGTACGGACGATACGCATGACCGCCTTTCCCTTTCTCCATACAAAAACCTGCTCAATCTGACCATAATGGGAGAGAGCCTTCTCTGGTATAAACAGGGTCTTAGGTACCGTTTTCTGCGCTGGTAATTCAACTGCTGCAAACATTCCGCTATAGAGATGGAGGTCTCTGTCTTGATCGTCAATGGAGAGCTTTGCTGCGGCAGTGCGTGAAACGGGGTTTAACGCAGGAGAGATCTCCTTTACCCGTCCGTTGAGTGTTGCATGCAGTGATGGAATGGTAAAGGAGATGGTATCTCCCTGTTGTACCGCTCCCAGCAGTGTTTCCGGAATATTGGCAACTACTTCAAAATGGTGCGGATTTTCCATGGAGAGCAGCGGTAGACCGGGCAGGGCAAGATCGCCGGAATTAACGTGTTTTGCCGTAATTACTCCCGAAAAGGGGGCCTGGAGCCGCGCATAACCAAGAGCCTCTTTTGCCTGGCTGAGTTTTGCCTGGGCAATCCGCAGTGTGTCCTGCAGATTTTTTACACTCTCCGCCGTAGCAGCGTGTTTTTTTAACAGCCGGGTCTCCCGTTGCAGATTACGCTGTGCCTGGGCGGCGGCAACGTGCGCTTCCTTGACAACGGCCTGCAGGTTTCCCTCGTCAAGTTCTACCAGTATATCTCCTTTTTTTACCAATTCTCCCGTTGTTACCGGGATATTGATAATATCGGCGGCAATGCGGGTGGAAATTACTGCCCGCTGTACCGCCTGTATGGTGCCGGTAACTTCCAGCGTATGGGGGGCGGGAGCAGTTATTACGCTGACGGTTTGCGCTTTTATTGTCGGCAGAGTGGTTGTTTTTTCGGCGGGCTGCTCCGGGTTGTTACAGGCGGCGAGCAGCAGAAGCGGGATAAGGAGGCAGGGTGTTTTCATTGTCTTGTTCATGATAATTTTTGAAAGTAGGATGTTTCTTGTAGCCATTTACGGTCTGGATTTTTCTTTTTTGTTGCGAATCTGTCTGATTAATGCCGCTAATCCCATTGCCAGGAGAATATGGAGTATCAGTAGTTCGCTGTTTCCCGTTTTTTCTGAAAGAGATACTGCATTCTTGCCGGAAACGACCAGTCCGCAAATTATTATGCCAATTCCGCCAGTTGCAAAAGCCGGAGCAATGACTGTTGCCAGCCTTGCCGTTTCATCATTCCATTGAGAAAGAAAATATGCAGCTGCCGCAAAGCTTATGCCAATAAGAACAAGAAAAATTCTTGCCGTAAGTGCGTCAAAATTCTCTCTTTCTTTTCTGCTCCCCATGTTTTCCTGGCAATTATTCTGCAAACTGCCCATATCCTGCCGCCCGTCTAAGGTTGGCAAGGGCAATGACGACCTCTGCCTTTGCACTTATCCGGCGGGCGCGGGCATCTGCCAGGCGTGTTTCATAATCAATCAGGGTGGAGGCCAGTACCGTTCCTTCCTCAAACTGCAGACGGCTTAACCGTGCGGCTTCCTGCGCCGCTTTTTCGGCAGTATCCGTTACGGCAAGGCGTTTTTGTGCCTGTTCATAGTCAAGCCTTGCCTGTTCCAGTTCCAGACCTAATGCCAGCTCCAGTTTTCGTTTTTGGGCGGCAATCTCGCGCAGCCGGGCTTTGGCTTGTGCAATCTTTGCCTCGCTGCTATGGCCGTCAAACAGGATATACTTCAACTGTACTCCTGCTTGCCATGAGTGACCGCTGCCCTCAAGCTCCGGCCCATATTCCATATCATAGCCGGCATAGGCATCAACCGTGGGGCGACTACTGCCCTCTGCCTTGTCAAGTTCGGCGGCGGCACGGCGTTCCTGCTCGGCAAGGGCCTTCATCTCCTGTCGGCGGCGTATCTCCAGAGAGGGCGGCTGTTGCTCCTGCTCTTCTTTATGCAGGGTAAAGGACTGTTTCGGCAGGCCAAGCAGGGTGAGAAATCTCTGTCTTGCCAGTGCACGCCTGTGTTCAGCGGCAATACGCTGTTCCTGCATCTGAGCCAGTTGAGCTTCAATGGCAAGCAGCTCCTGACGCAGCAGATCGCCGGCATCATATCGGGCCTTTGCTACATTCAGCGAGGCTTCAAGGGTGGTGATGGTCTCCTGCTGTACCTCCACCATCTCTTCTGCCTGAATAATCTGCTGCCAGTTTTTTACCACTTCACAGGCAAGGAGAAGCTCCATCTGCCGATGGCCGCTTTGGGCACGGCCGATTTCTGCCTGGGCGATCTCTTTTTGGGCATTGTCCCTGCCGCCATTATAGATGCGGTAGCGCACCGCTGTCTGCAGGACCAGGCGGTCGCTTCTGCCCGGATCGTTAAAATCTATGGTATTGGTAAACTCTCCCTGATTAAGGATATTACCAAAAGAGTACATGGGATTATTGGTGGCGGTATAGCCGCCGCTAAGGGAAATTTGTGGAAAATCGGCGGCCTTTGCTTCCATATTCATTGCCTCTGCCTGGGCAATACGCTCTCTGCTAATGGCGGTATCTGGGGTATGCTGCAAGGCGTATTCTATTGCTTGCCGGAGAGTCCACTGCTGTGTTGTTTGGGGCGGTTTGGTTTCTGCAAGGGCGGTGGAGCAGAGGAGGCATAACGAAATGGCGGCGGCAGTAAATTTCATGGCTGTATCTTCCTTGTTGGAATTCGGGTAACGCATACCAACGGGTAACGGGTGGTGGTAAATAGTTAGCAAGCAACGGCAGTAAAACACAGAATGCGGTCTTTAGGCTATAGTTTTTTGCATATGTTCTTTTTAGTTGAAGCGACAAATTTCCTTTTTCCCTTGCAAGTATATTGAGGAAAAGATATCCCCTCTGTGGGGACGCTGCTATAGATCTGGATTATGGCAGAAAATAAAGGGGGTATGATCTGCCTTGAAAAAGAGATCAGAGCCCGACTGTATAGGAACTCGAATATACAGTTTGAGTATCCTGATATACCGGAATGTATAATCTGCGGCAGTTTGTTCTCGCAGAATAGGTGGAGAGTAAACTGAAGCAGGGAGCTTTGCCCGGGCGGTATGGATGGTAACGGTCAAACAGAGTTTATGCTATTTGGGTTGGATGTTGTTTTATATCTTGTATTTTAGCCACAGCTTATTATTTTAAATAGAGCTTGTATTTTTGAATTTATGAAAATTAAGCAGAAAAGAACCTGTTTTCCTTTTTAGTGAAAACAAATTGTTATTCCTGATACCGTAGGAGGTGGTTATGAATAGTGTGTTGCTGTTGCTGGTGGGGCTTGGCTGTATGGCCATTGGCTATTTTGTATACTCCAAGTTTATCTGTGAAAAAATTTTTCAGCTGGATGGGAAGTACAAAACGCCTGCTCATACACAAAAAGACGGGATAGATTATGTGCCGACCAACAAGTATGTGTTATGGGGGCATCATTTTACATCCGTGGCTGGGGCTGCGCCTATTATCGGGCCGGCCATTGCTGTTATCTGGGGGTGGATACCGGCCTTTCTCTGGGTCGTCTTCGGTACCATCTTTATGGCTGGTGTGCATGATATGTCTGCAATCTGGGCAAGTGTGCGGAATCGTGGCCAGTCTATGGGGTTTATTGTCGGCAAGGTGATTGGTAATCGGGCACGGGCCTTGTTGATGGTGGTGATCTTTCTGCTGCTGCTTATGGTTAATACGGCCTTTGGTACGGTTATCGCCAGGATGATGGTGAATACGCCGTCGGCGGTATTGCCAGTATGGGGGGCCTTGGTGGTGGCCTTTGTTATTGGTCAGGCGATCTATCGTTTTAAATTGTCTCTTCCCATTGTCTCCATTGTCGGGGTTATTGCTCTCTATGCCTTGATCTGGATGGGGCCGCAGTGTCCCATTGCATTGCCGAAAGAGATTCTCGGCATGAACAGCCTTGGCTGGTGGATAATCATCCTTTTTGTCTATGCGGCCATTGCTTCGCTGCTGCCGGTATGGATGCTGCTGCAGCCGCGGGATTATATTAACGGGCTGCAGTTGTTTATCGGGCTTGGCATTCTGTATATCTCTATTATGCTCTATGCACCGGATGTGGTTGCCCCTGCATTGAACCACAATCTGCCGGATGGAACGCCGCCGATTCTGCCGCTGCTGTTTGTGACTATCGCTTGCGGTGCTATCTCTGGTTTTCATGGGCTGGTCTCTTCCGGTACGACCTCAAAACAGATTGACAATGAAAAGGATATCCGTTTTGTCGGTTATTTTGGTGCGATGGGTGAGGGGATGCTTTCTCTCGGTGCCATTATCGCTGCAACGGCCGGTTTTGCCAGCCTTGCCGACTGGCAGGCAGTGTATACCGCCTTTGGCAAGGGGAGCATCGGTGCCTTTATCAATGGCGGCGGTGAAATCATCAATCATGGTGTGGGGATCAGTAAGGAGATCTCGGTTACCATGTTGACTGTTATGGCTGCTCTTTTTGCCGGCACAACAATGGATACCGGTGTTCGTCTGCAACGCTATATTGTGCAGGAGTTTGGTGATATGTATAACCTGACTCCGTTGAAAAATGGTACAGTTGCCACGATTACGGCGGTTGGTATCTGTGTTGGTCTGGTTTTTGGTACCGGCGGGGATGATGGTGCTGGTGGTTTAACCATCTGGCCGCTGTTTGGAACGACAAATCAGCTGATGGCGGGATTGACGCTGTTAATTGTTTCTGTGATCTTGCTGCGTAAGGGCATTAAAAGCTGGTATACCCTGTTGCCTATGGCATTTTTACTGGTGATGACCGTTATTGCCCTGCTGCTGCAGGTGAATTCCTTTTATATGAAAGGGCAGTGGCTGCTTCTGGCCCTGGATATTATTATTCTTGCGGCATCTATTCTTGTCTCCTTTGAGTGTGTTTTTGTGCTTAGACGGGAGTGGCCGCAGAAAAGGTAGCGACAATGACTGATACTAATATAAAAGAGGCCCTGCAGAGTTTTCTGCGGGGTCTGGATGAATTTTATCACGCGCCTTATCGCCAGACTCTGGCGCGTGCTCACCGTGACGAGGCAGATCTTTTTATGCTGATGCTTTTTGCCGAAAGTCTTGGTGTGCCTAATCCTGTAGCGTTTTATACCCTGGAGCTGCAGCCAATTTTCCTGGAGGTTTTTCATGAGTGGCATACAAGAATGGGGATCGAAAAATCCCCCCTCGAACATTTCGGTTGTTGCTGAGCTTTCTCTTATAGAAAAACTGGCCGGGAAAAAGGTTATTTTTGTCGGCGGTAAAGGCGGGGTGGGGAAGACTACCTCGTCTGCCGCTCTTGCCGTCTATTTTGCTGCTCTTGGCCATAAAACGCTGATTATCTCCACTGATCCTGCCCATAGTCTGGGGGATGCGTTGGCCGTGAAATTAGGTCATAAGGCCACCGCTATAAATGAGTATCTGGATGCCGTTGAGCTTGATTCCCATGTGATTATTCATCAGCATTTTGCCCAGGTTGAGAGGACATTAAAGGCTTATACCAACCCGGAGATGATGCCGAAAGTCCGTCAGTTTCTGCAGCTTTCCCACCATGCTCCTGGGGCGGAGGAGGCGGCGATGCTGGAAGCAGTCTGTCAGCATTTGGTGACTGCAAGAGAGAGCTATCAGCATGTGATTTTTGACACAGCACCGACCGGGCACACTCTGCGTCTACTGAGTCTGCCCGAGATGATGCAGGCCTGGACAGATGGGCTCCTTGCTCAGCAGCGGCGGCAGAGCAGGCTGCGGGATGCGGGGAATAATCTTGATAAACAGCGTAATTTCAACCCATTTGTTAAAGAGAGTAATAATCGTTTCGACGATGCTGTTAGCGTTCTGGAAAAACGACGCCGGCTCTTTTCTCAGGCAAGGGAGATTTTGCATGATGTGGATGAGACTGCCATTATCCTTGTACTAATCGCTGAAACCTTGCCCATTGCCGAAACCAAACGGGCTCTGGAGCAGTTGAAAGCGGGGAAACTCCCCTGCACTGGTCTGATTGTGAATCAAATTCTGGGCGAGGAGCAGCCCAATGATTTCTGGCAGAAAAGAAGTCTGCGGCAGCGTGAAATGATTGAGCAGATTGATACTCTGCTTCACCGGTATAAGGGCCTGGAGAGGATCTTTATCCCGTTAAAGCAGGATGATATCTGTGGCATTGATGCGTTGATGCAGTTCTGGCAAGGGGTCTGTTAGAGAATATGCAGATTACAGCCATGTATTATTGTCTCAAGGGCGTTGAGTCCGGCAACAGATGTGCCGTATTCGTCCAGAGCCGGTGACCAGACCGTAATGGAGGCCTTCCCCGGAGCAATAACAGAAATCCCTCCGCCGACTCCTGTTTTTCCAGGCAAACCAATGCGGAAAACAAAGTCGCCTGCGCCATTATAGGCACCAAACATCAACAGCATTGCATTGAGCCGCCGACATTGCAGCGGAGTCAGTATCTGTTCACCCTTTTCTGGTACAACTCCTCTGTTTGCCAGAAATAAAAATGCCTTGCTTAAATCGTTACAGCTCATAGAGAGCGAACATTGTAAGAAGTAGGTGTCCAATACATCGTTGACCGGATTGTGCAGTATATTACAGCTTTTCATCAGGTATGCGATGGCCTTGTTTCTGTTGCCCGTCTCTTTTTCTGATGCGGCAACGGATTGGTCATAAGTAATTTTGTCATTGCCGCTGAGAAAATGTATGAATTGCAATAAATTTTCTGAATAGTTTTTGTCTCTGGTAAGGTGGTAATCCACCATTGCAATGGCACCTGCATTGGTGAACGGGTTTCTCGGAGTACCTCCCGCTTGCTCTAATGGGGCGAGAGAGTTAAAGGAGCTTGTCGATAAGTGGCGGCCGACATGGTTCCATACATCTTCTCCATAGTTTTTCAGTGCAAGAGCGAGACAAAGTGCTTTTGATATGGATTGAGTGGAAAAATTCTCTGCGCAATCACCAATAAAACAGCTTTCTCCGTTGATAGAAGAGAGGGATGCCCCAAACTTGGTAGCTGGTACTTGAGATAACGCCGGAATATAGCTTGCGACTTCTCCTTGAGAAAAGTAGGGGCGTACTTTTTGCGGGAGCTGATTAAATATTTGTTGGCACAGTTCTCTCTTACTCATTGTCTTACCTTTTTTCGCCTAATGTAATCTGTGCTGCCGGGGTGTTTAAGTAGAGCGTGATTTTATTTTGCAAACAGGATATAAAAGCAGGCGTGGAATTGCAAAATATTATTTGAATTAATGGAAAGGATATTAAAAATGAAGAAGATTTTGTCTGTTTTTACTGTCGCTGGGGTTGTTTTTATAGCACAACCTGTGACGGCTGCCAATAATCATGGTGGAATAGGTGTGAAGGCTGGAACCCTGGGGCTTGGTGTTGAATATGTTCAGCCGTTAAATGAATACTGGAATCTGCGGGCGGGGTTGAATGGGCTGAACTGGAGTTCTGACCTTGATGTTGATGATCTCTCCTATGATGGGGATCTGGAGTTGAAGAGTATCGGTTTGGTTACTGATTATCATCCTTTTGCTAATGGCTTTCGCCTTACCGCAGGTGTCTTCTACAATGGAAATAGCCTCGATGTAACGGCAAAACCAAAATCTGGAAGCTATACGATCAATGATGTGAGATATCCTGCAAAGGCTATCGGCTCAATTAGTGGTAAGGTCGCGTTTAACAGTGTTGCGCCATATATTGGCCTGGGCTGGGGAAGGGATGCTCAAAGCCGCAGTCATTGGTCATTTAACTTTGATCTTGGCTTATTATATCATGGAGATCCTGACCCTGAGCTCAATGGGAATTGCGGGGTAGGTTTTCCTGTGGCTGCCTGTGCACATTTTCAAAAAAATCTTGCAGTAGAGGAGCAGAAGTTAAAGGATGATGCCGATGAGTACAGAGTTTATCCTGTAATCTCTTTTGGTGCCACTTATAGTTTTTAATGGTAACGCACTGCCATAATGATCGTTTTCCCGTGATGGATAGGCCGCTTTGGTGAGGGAGTTTTCCGGCAGGTTGATATTGAGTGATGGTATCTTTTGCTTGGGAATTGTCTGGATTGTTGACATCTCCTTGTTTTCGCTTTAAATGTAAAATCGTTGATCGTTGGCAGAAGAGTGTTTGTGCCCGTCTTTTTTTACGGGATAGAGTAATAATTTTTTTCTTACGTATTTAATGGCATCTCATTTTATTGCAAAACTGGGGGATACAACCCTCTATGTATTGGCAGATCTTGGACGGATGGCGATCTTTTTTGTCCAGGCGTTGCTGGGGGTATTTCGTCCGCCGTTTCGTTTTGGTGAATTCCTGCGGCAGATGCGTTTTATCGGTGCCGGCTCTCTGGTCGTTATCTTTTTTACCTCTCTATCAACGGGGATGGTTCTTGGTTTGCAGGGTTATTACTCGCTGAATCGTTTTGGTGCAGACGGGATGCTTGGTTCTGCTGTGGCACTGACGCTTATTCTTGAACTTGGCCCGGTATTGACGGCTCTGATGGTTGCAGGGCGTGCCGGTTCTGCGATGTGTGCCGAGTTGGGAATTATGCGTATCTCTGAGCAGATTGATGCGTTGCAGTGTATGGCGGTGGATCCGTTTCGTTATCTTATCACGCCAAAATTTCTTGCGGCTCTGATTTCGGTGCCGCTGTTGACCGCTGTTTTTGATGTGGTGGGGATTTTTGGTGGGTATATTGCCGGCGTTACCATGAGGGGGGTGAGTCCCGGAGCATACTATGAGGGGATGCACAGTAGTGTCACCAATCATGATTTATGGCTTGGGGTCATTAAATC
>PDWI01001329.1_pt1 | contig 39148 bp, 30 predicted proteins | sample 1430891 | NCBI WGS metagenome assembly PDWI01 (sample SAMN01162508, study PRJNA174530) | Oral metagenome, whole genome shotgun sequencing project. | biome: Marine environment; feature: Marine mammal; material: Swab sample of the gingival sulcus; isolation source: swab sample of gingival sulcus... | reverse complement strand
GTTTTCGCTGTTTTTTTCCTTTTCACAGCCCTTGCCAGACCACAATATGGCTTTCGCTGGGTGGATGTTAAGGGAAAAGGCATTGATATTCTCATAGCTATCGACACCTCAAGATCAATGCTCGCCCAGGATATTAAACCAAACAGAATTGAACGTGCCCGCTACGGTATTCTTGATTTTATCGAAAAGCTCGAAGGTGACCGGGTAGGTCTTATGCCATTTGCTGGATCAGCTTATCTTATGTGTCCGCTGACCCTTGACTACAATGGTTTTGAAAGCTCTCTTAAAGCCGTAAACACCGAAACAATTCCCAGAGGCGGTACAAATCTGGCTGAACTTATCAAGGTGGCGGATGAAACTCTGGATAATAATGCCAATCACAAAATCCTTATTATCTTGACCGACGGAGAAAATCTGGAAGGTGATGTTCTTGACCAGGCAAAAAAAGCTGCTGAAAACGGCATGACAATCCATACCGTTGGGGTCGGAACGCCCCAGGGAGAACTTATCCCCAGTGGTAGCGATAATAGATTCATCAAGGGTAAGGACGGTAAATATGTGACTTCAAAACTTGATGAAAAAATGCTGACCAGAATATCCGAAGTCACAGGTGGTATATCCATACTACTTGCCAAAGGAGAAGGGTTAGAAAAAATCTATCAAGAAAAATTAAAACTAATTCCCAAAGAGGAGCTAAAGGAACGCAGAAAAAAAGTGCCCATCGAAAGGTTTGAATATCCACTGGCTCTTGCTATTCTGTTGCTCTGTATTGAATTCCTTATTCGGGAAAGCAATCCGGCAAACAAAAGAAAAACAGTAAAACTCTCAACCTTTCTGTCTGTACTCCTGACATTTACAATAATAGCTCCTGCCCAATACGGACATGCCGGCAAAGGCGAAGACGCCTATAATGAGGGCAGCTACCTTAGAGCAGAAAAAATATATAGTCAAATGCTCGAGAAAAATCCTTTTGACTACAGGCTGCATTATAACAAGGGAACTGTTTCCTATAAAAACAATATGCTGGATGAAGCTATATCCTCCTTCAATAAAAGCCTTGAATCAACAGATACCAGCCTTCAGGAAAAAGCCTATTATAATCTGGGTAATTCCCAATTTCAAAAGGGGCAGGAAACCGTTCAAACCCAGCCTGATAAAACAATAACACACTGGGAACAAGCTCTTGATAGCTTTGACTCTGCTATCGCCCTTAACCCGGCAAACAGGGCTGCTGAAAAAAATAGAAACATTGTTCAAAAATTACTGGATGAATTAAAGAAGCAACAGGAAAAACAACAGCAAAAAAATTCTGAAAAAAATCAGAATGAAGATAAGAAAAAAAACGAAAACAAACAGGATAATCAGCAAAATCCTGATCAGTCTGAAAAACAGCAAAGTCAAGATCAAAAGCAAAAGAAACAGGATCAATCCGATAAAGAAAATAAGGATCAACAAGATCAGCAATCAGAACAGGATAATCAACAGGAAGAGAATAAAAAACAAAATAAACAACAGAATCAACCTTCTGAAAACAATAGAGAAAAACAGCAAAACAATCCTCAGACAACTAATCAGCCTGAATCAAAGGAAGAAGAAAAAAATAATAAAAATGCAAGTGCAGCAAATCCCGCCAAACAACAAAATGGCAAAATGACCCAAACAGAAGCAGAAAGATTGCTGGACGCCTTAAAAGACAATGAGGGTGAACTGAATTTTGTTCCCCGCAACACAGATGAAAATATAGAAAAGGACTGGTAGTAATGTTCAGGAAATTATTTTTCCCTCTTTTACTCTCTCTCGCAATAATGTTGACAGCACCTCTCTTATGGGCAGATGAACCAACAGTCGAGGTAAAGTTAAGTAAAAATTCTTTTTCAATTAATCAGGGGGTTTTGCTGACCGTAACCGTTACAGGTTCAAGATCAGCAGAAATTATTATGCCTGAAGTCGACGGACTCATTTTTCATAACCGTGGAACTTCAACCATGATTAATATGATTAACGGAGATTTCACTTCATCATCAACCAGTAAATATATCATTCAGGCTACACGAGAAGGGAAGTTTACTATCCCACCCATAGAAGCCAGGGTCAAAAGAAAAATATATAAATCCAGACCCTTAAATATTACAGTCTATAGCAGCATAGCTGCTTCAAAAGGAAAAGCCGTTTCAAGTGGTCAGAATCGTGAAGAAATAGCCTTTATTGAGATGGAGCTTGAAAACGAATATTACATTGGTCAACAGGTACCAGTAATAGTTCGTGGATATTTTGACAGCAGATACAAGATAAGCCTTGAGTCCCCACCCACACTCACCGGTGATGGGGTTATAATGGCTCCGTTTACTGAACAACCCAGTCAGACCAGAGAACAGATAGCTGGCAGAATTTACGATGTAGTTGATTGGCAAACAAACCTTACCGCTATAAAGGAAGGGGAACATGAAATTCAGTTAAGTCTTGGTGCCGCTGTTTATACCCGCGAAAAATCAAGCAATCCATTTGACGATCCTTTCTTTGATTCATTTTTCAACAACACCAGAAAAACTCCACTTGAGGTAACCAGCCCTCCTCTCACTTTCAAAACCTTACCCCTTCCCACAGAAAACAAGCCAAAAAATTTTCATGGAGCTATTGGCAATTTTACAATCCATGTTGAAGCAGATCCGATAATCGTTGATCCTGGTGAGCCTGTCACCGTAACCACAACCATTACAGGAGAAGGAAACTTTGACTCTGTTCATGCACCTGTTTTTACTGATAACAAAGACTGGAAAACATACAAACCGGCAACTATCGCAGTAAACAAGGAAGAGAAAAAGAGAAAAAAAGTATTTCAGCAGGTTATTATTCCCAAAAATGATTCACTAAAAGAGATACCAGCCCTCTCCTTCAGTTATTTTAATCCTGTAAAAAAAGTATATGAAACAAACAGAAGCAAACCTGTAGCTATCCATGTAAAACCTGGAAAGGAAAATCCTGCTATTGAACAACAAACACCATCAACAGCTATTCAGAAACCTGTTCTGGAAAACAGTAAGCCAACTGTCAAGACAAAGGGTATTTATACAAATCTCGTTCCGCAGCATCTTGAAACGGGATCCTTTACAAACAAAATAGAACCACTTTTTAAAAAGAGCTGGTTTATGGCAGCAGTAATAATCTGTTTACTGATGATTATCATGGCAGCAATATTCCATCTGTTTTTCTTTTTTAAAGGTAATGACAAAGAAAAAAAACGCAGAAAAAAACAACAGAAACTTGCTGTCAAAGATCTCTCAGAACTGGATAAACTGCGAAATTCAGAAGAAAGGGGAGCGTTTCTACAAAAAGCCCGAAAAACAGTTCAGCATTATTATAGCCTTGAATTTAATTTGGAACCTAAGGCTATAACCCCATCAACCCTTGCTGCCAAAGGTTTACAGAAAAAATGTTCATATCAGATTCTAGTTGCGGCGGATGGTGCTGATTTTGGAGGCAAGGAACTGGATCAGTCTGAAATAAATCTGTTTTTCAAGCAACTTCAAGAGGAGATTTCAAGATGAGATTTTTCGTTCTCTTATTTTTCCTGTTAGTATCCTTTTTTCAAATAAATTTTGTTTTGGCGTCAGATAAATTTGATCAGGCAAATGAAGCATATTCCAAAGGAAAATACAGGGAAGCAATTCAACTCTACAAACAGATAATTACAGAAAACGGTCAATCAGCCTCGGTCTACTTTAATCTAGCAAACAGTTATGCCCAGTTGGGAGAAAATGGTCGGGCTATTCTTAATTATCAAAGAGGATTACATCTTGAACCGGGAAACAGTGATATTATAAAAAATTACGAGTTTTTTAAAAAGGAAACAGGCTTATATATTGATGAACAACCCACTTTTAAAAAGTTTATCTATACGCTTACTATTAACCAATGGTCCGGTCTTAGCCTGTTCTTTCTCTTCGGATTTACCTTGACCGTTGTTTTTTGGAAAAGAATAAGTGCGGGCAGTCTTGTTCGTGGTATAGCTAACGGATTACTCTTCTTTATCCTTACCGGAATTGGAACATTTGCAACCGCAATTCTCTATAATGACTGGCAAAAACAGGTAATAATTAAAGACACAAAAATTCTGTTAAGCCCCTTTGAAAGCTCTCAGTCAAAAGGAATCATAAAGGCTGGACGGCTTGTCTTGGTTGACAAGGAATACAAGAATTATATTCATATAAAAACAGAAACAGGACAACAGGGCTGGATGAAAAAAGATAATCTGGAAGCTGTTTTACCAAACTAGATGAAATTATATATCTGTTACTGTCGTCTCTTTATATTTGTAAATCAAACAAATTTACAATTTATTGATAATAGATTTTGAAACCTGCTCAACATCAATATCAGAAGTATCAATATAGACAGCATCCTCAGCTTTTTTCAGGGGAGCTATTTCACGCTCACTATCGTTTTTATCCCGCTGTATGGTTTGAGCAAGAATTTCATTATAATCAGGATTATTTCCTTTTTCCTTTAACTGATTAAAACGTCTTAAAGCTCTTACCTCCGGTTTGGCGTCAAGAAAAAACTTATGACGAGCCGTCGGAAAAACTACGGTTCCCATATCTCTTCCCTCAGCCACAATTCTGCCCTTTTTACCAAGAGATCGCTGGATTTCAGTGAGTTTTTTACGTACAACACCTATGGCAGAAACATCAGAGGCAATCATTCCAGCTTCAGGAGTACGAATCTGAAAACTCACATCATTTCCATTGATAATGACTCTTGTATCTTCACTTACAGAAGAAGCCGGAAGCAACTCCAAAACTATCTTTTCCAACTCATTAGAGATTGTATTAATATCCGTAAAATCAATATTTTCATTATTTAGATAAATCCCCACTGCTCTATACATGGCACCAGTATCAAGATAGGTATAGCCGAGTTCTGCTGCTATTTTTCTGCTTACTGTGGATTTTCCCACACCGGCTGGTCCATCTATAGTTACAACATCAATGAACATAACCAAGCTTCCTTAAACAATCGTCAAGTGTGGATAAAAATCGTTCATTCTCCTCTCTGGTACCAACCGTAACACGAATGCAGTTTTGAAAGCCATAGGCACTCATTGAACGAATAATAACTCCCCTGTGCAACATTGCCTTGTAGAGTTTATTAGCATTACCCTGTACATCAATCATAAAGAAATTGGTCTCGGAAGGAAAAACCTTACAACCCATATTTTCAACACTTCGCTGAAGATATTCCATATTTTCACGATTGTTCAAGAGAGTTTGCTGATAAAAATCCCTATCCTTAAGTGAAGCAAGAGCCGCGACCTGAGCAAGAGAGTTTATATTAAAAGGTTGACGTACCTTGTGCAGACACTCTGCTATTTCCCGAGGCATAACACCATAGCCAACACGAAGCCCGGATAAACCATAAGCTTTTGAAAAAGTACGCAAAAAAACAATCCCACATCTTTTATTTATATTTTTTACAAGAGAATAAACATCCAGCTGTTGATCCTCTTTCATAAAATCCACATAGGCTTCATCAAGAACAAGAATAACATGTTCTGGTAACCTGCTGATAAAATCATAGAAAATTGCCAGGGAAATATTGGTACCAGTTGGATTATTCGGATTGTCTATAAAAATAAGTCGAGTGTTTTCATTAACTTCATCTACAATAGCATCAAGATTATGACGCATTTCCTTTAAATCAATGATCTTGTTTATACCACCACGAACCTGGACAAATTTCTGATACATCAAAAAGGATGGATGACTACTTATAACTTCACAATTTTCCTGGACAAAAGCCTTTACCAAAAATTCAATAAGCTCGTTGGAACCGTTACCAAGAACAATTTCCTCTGGAGAAATATGATGATGCTCGGCAAGTGCCTGGGTCAGATAATAAGAAGAACCATCGGGATAACGATGCAGATCCTTAAGACTATTCTGAATAGCTTCGAATGCCCTGGGTGAAGCACCCCAGGCATTTTCATTGGAGGCAAGTTTAATTGAACCTGTAATACCGTATTCTCTTTCAAGTTCATCAATCGGTTTTCCCGGTGGATACGGCTTTATATTTTTTATATTTTCAGGAATTACAAGTTTCAAAATATATTCCTTTAATCGTTTTTTATTCTAGAAAAAGTAAATAAGTTCTATATATCAAGTTTACCTGGTTTTATATCAAGCAGTTTTTCAAGATTGTAAGCCACCCTGAAAAGCTTCTCTTCCTGAAAATGTGGACCCTGTAACTGAATTCCAACAGGCAAACCCTCAGAGGTAAAACCACCGGGTACAGACATTCCGGGAATACCGGCAAGATTTGCGGAAAGCGTAAGAATATCTGAAAGATAAAGAGCCAAAGGATTATCAGACTTATCACCTATCTTCCAGGCAGGAGTTGGTGTCACTGGTGACAACAACAGATCACAGGATTCATAAGCCTTCCTGAAATCATTTAAAATCAGGGTTCGTACCTGAGATGCCTTTTTATAATAGGCATCATAATAACCGGATGAAAGGGCATAGGTTCCTATCAAAATTCTTCTTTTTACTTCAGCACCAAAACCGCGGGAACGACTATTCCTGTACATATCAGACAGAGTATTTGCTTCCATATCACGATAACCGTAAAGTACACCATCATATCGAGCAAGATTGGAACTGGCCTCTGCCGGAGCTATTATATAATAGGCGGCAACACAGTAATCAGTCAGTGGCAGGGAAATATCAACCAGTTCTGCTCCGGCATCCTTTAAAATATTAATGGAATTCGAAACTATTTTCTCCATTTCTGGATCAAGACCCTGGCCAAAATATTCTTTTGGAATACCTATCTTAATACCCTTAACACCCTCAACAAGGGATTTTCTATAATCTGGGACAACAATGTCAGCCGATGTCGAATCCATCTCATCAAAACCAGCAATTGTATTAAGAACCATTGCTGCATCAGTTACTGACTTACACATTGGTCCAGCCTGATCGAGAGAAGAAGCAAAGGCAGTTAAACCATATCTGGAAACCCTTCCATAGGTAGGTTTTAAACCAACGATGCCACAGAGTGCTGCCGGTTGACGAATAGATCCACCAGTATCTGTTCCAATAGAAAATATGGTTTCATGAGCTGCAACAGATACAGCTGAACCACCTGAAGAACCACCTGCAACATAACCTTTTTTCCAGGGATTTTGTGGAACACCAAAGGCACAGGTTTCAGAGGTGGAACCCATAGCAAATTCATCCATGGTTAGCTTACCTATTATTACAGCACCCGCCTTTTGTAATTTATCAACAAGAGTAGCATTATATGGAGGGACAAAATTTTCCAGCATCTTTGAGCCACAGGTCATAGGCATATCCTTGACTGCCAGAAGATCCTTAATTGCCACCGGCACACCACAAAGTGGATTATTATTTCCTTCACTTCGTGCCTTATCTGCCTTTTCTGCCTGAACAAGAGCAGCTTCACCATCTATACTGACAAAGGCATTTACATGCTTTTCAATACTATCAATTCTATCAAGACAACTTTTGGTAAGTTCCACAGAACTTAATTCACCAGCTTCAAGCTGAATAGCTGCCTCTTCAAGAGTTAATTCATACGCATTCATTGTACAAACCTATAAACAAATTTTTTTATTTTAAATAATTCTTGGAACCTGGAAAGATATGCCATTCTGGGATGGGCCATTTTTAAGAGATTCTTCCTGGGATAGTGATTTTTTAACCTTATCTTCACGAAAGGCATTCACTTTTGTGAAAGTGTGAGTAGTTGGAATAACTCCTTCTGTATCAAGTTCATCAAGTTTATCAACATAGGAAAGAATTGTATTGAGTTGTTCTGTCATCATTATCAATTCATCTTCGTTGAGATCAAGTCTTGAAAGATGTGCCACGTGCTCTACTTCTTTTTTTGTAATCTTCATCTACTAAATACCTATATTATCCAGATAACTTTCCAGGGATTGTTCTGTTCCAAAAGTACCGCTGGGGGTGAAATCTACAATACATCTGGAGAAATAATCAACTATTTCAGAATCAAACTGAGTTCCAGAACATCTATGAAGTTCTTCCACTGCCTCTTCCATTGTCATATTTTTTCTGTAATTACGTTTGGAAGTCATAGCATCATAACTATCTACAATCATAATTATTTTTGTTAATTCACAAAGTTGGTCACCTGTTAAACCATCAGGATATCCCTTGCCATCCATTCTTTCATGATGATGACGAATTATATTCACTTCCCTATCCATAAAACCCAATGGTTTTATAATGTTAGCTCCTACCGCCGGATGTTTTTTAATGAGTTTCCATTCTTCATCTGTCAAAGGACCCGCTTTTTGAATACAGGAACAATCTATAACAAGTTTTCCAACATCATGAAATTGAGAGGCACGACGAAGTATATTGAGGTCTTTTTCATCCAGACCCATGGCAACACCAAGCATAACAGCATATTCTGTTACCCGCATTGTATGACCAGCCGTATAAAAATCCTTTTCCTCCATAGCATTTTGCAGACTAGTCATAAGTTGAATAGTTGCTTTCTCAAGGCTATTACTGTAATTAACCAGCAATTCATTCTGTTTTTCCAACTGCTCTGTCTTCAGACGAACATCCTTTTCGAGGGATCTCTTATAGTTGCGTTCCTTGAGGATGAAGCCTCTTTTTTCAATAGCTCTCTTTATTTTGATATTGAAAACATCAAGATCTTCAATAGGTTTGGTAAGAAAATCATAAGCTCCAATATTGATAGCCTTAACTGCATAATCCATGGAACCAGCACCTGTCAGAAAAAGAACAGGAATCTTAAAATTCTTTCTCTTGATTTCCTCCATTGTTTTAAAGCCATCCATGTCCGGCATGTTGATATCAAGAATTATGACGTCAAAAGTATCATCTATTCTGTTTAAAAGTTCAGTACCACTCTTTGCAGAAATGACTTCATAACCATACATCTCAAGAATTTTTGAGATTGTAACCCGAACAATATTATCATCATCAGCTATAATAATTTTGGATTTTCTGTCAGCTAATTTTTCCATTTTATTATTTTTTTAATAGTATAATACAAAGATAACTTATTGATAATAAAAATAATTTTTAAAAATAATAGAATTAGTAATCCAATTAGTAATCCATCAAACAGTCCTGAATCTGCAATTTATAACTTCGTTTTCCGTGAATATGAAATCCATCTTTATATCATGCTCTTTTTGAACTATTTTGTCAAAAAGCTGAAAATTATAAGCAAGAGCTATTTTGGTTATTTCCTGACAATCTTCTCTTGCTAAAAAACGATCATAATAACCACCTCCATAACCACATCTTGAACCATCTCTGGCAAAGACACTACCAGGACAAATTGATAAATTTAATGATTTCGGTGAGATATTATTTTCTAAAAATAATTTTTTGGAAGGTTGTAAAATACCATAGGGACCCAAAACAAGATTATTTTTCAAATCTTCCAAACTTATTGAAACCGGAATTATCTGCTTTAATTTTACAAAAGTCCAGGGAACAGCTACCTTTATTTTTTTTTTCAGCAATTTTTCAATCAGACGAAAAGTATCAACTTCCCTTTTATAGGAAAGATAGACAAAAACAGTGTCAGCATATTCTATAAGTTTATTGCATAGTAGTTTATCAACGACTTTCCTGCTTCTGTCCTGTACTTCTTTTTCAGACAACTTTGATCTTTTTTTCAGAATATTTTTTTTTAAAGACTCATTCATAATTAAGGAAATATTTCATTAATTTATCATGGAAATATGGTCTATATTTTTTCATTTTACTCAGACTATCAGGATAGTATGCCCTGTTAGTCAGAAGGACAACAGCTATATCCTGATCAAGATCAAGCCAGAATGAAGTACCAGTAAAACCAAGATGACCTACGCTGTTTTTACTGAAAAATTTTCCTGAAGACGAATAAAGTTGTGAAGGAGTATCAAAACCATAAGCCCAGGTTGATTTTGCTCTTTTTCTAAAAAGTTTCAATAGAGTTTCTCTTTTTAAAAGATGATTAAGATCTCTTTTTTTGACTGTATCAAGCATATTTTGGCAAAGACACATAACACCTTCTATATTACCAAAAAGCCCGGCATGTCCTGCTTTACCCCCAAGAACCCTGCAATTATCATCATGTACCTCACCACAATGAGTTATTTCAGGATTAATCAGATTTTTTGTTAAACAACAGTTTGTCCTATTGAGTTTATCAACTTGAAAAGTCAGATTATTTTTGAGAGACAGTGGTGAAGCTATATTTGTAAACCATAATTTTTCCAAGGTTTCACCAGCTGTAATTTCTATAATCCTGCCGAGAATAATAAAACCTAAGTCACTATAATTAAAGACACTTCCTGGTTCATTTTCCAACTTTATCTGTAAAATCTGCTCTATAACATAATTAAGACAATCAAAATGACATTTTTCATAAAATTTTCTATGGGCAGGAAAACCTGAACTATGAGAAAGCATATTCCCAATAGTTACTTTTTTTTTGTAAGAATCAGTAAAATTGAAAAATTTGTCGAGAGTATCATTTATATTTAATCTTTTATTTTCAATAAGTTGTCCTATCAAAAGAACTGTTACAAGTGGTTTGGTAAGTGATGCCAAATCAAAAAATGTAGAATTTTTTACAGGATTTTTCCTGCATTCCGATTCTGTCGTTCCAAAACTCTGAAAAAAAGTTCTGTTATTCCAGCCTGTATAGACACCTACAGAAGCCCCTGTAAAAAGCCTGTTCTCGACGCCTTTTTTTAAAATATTTTCAATGAGTTCCATGATCTGTTACAAGGCAGGTCAAAGCATTATTATTTTATTGAATTTTATGCATTTTTTTACTATCATAACAGCTGGAAAAAATTATTCTATCTATTTGTTTTTTCGAAAAAAAATTAATAGATTTTTTTCCATGTATAAACAACTTATCAACAGCCTGTAAAAGTGAAACTTTTAAAAATTTATTAAAAAACTTTTGATAAGCCTGTTGATAAACAGATACCAACTTTTTTTTTATTTATACAAACTATCTATTTTCATTTTTTTTATAATAAAAATAGATAGTTATTTTTATTATAAACATATCAACATTCCTAATAATAACAATAATAATATACTACTTATAAGGAGTTTTCATGTCCCTTCAGTGTACAGTATCAAAACAGGATCTTTTAGAAGGACTGGGTAATCTTCAAAATATTACAAATAAAAATGGTACTATGGCCATTTTGTTTAATGTACTTATTGAAACATCAAGTGAGGGTATAATCATCACTGGAACTGACCTGGAAACAGGTCTTAGACTCTTTGTTGAAGCCGATGTCCAGGGAGAAGGTTCACTGACCCTCCCTTCCAAAAAAATATTCGAGATTGTAAGAGAATCAGGCTCCGATGTTATCTCCATAGAAGAGAAAGAAAATAGTTGGGTTGTTATCAAGGCAGGTCAAAGTACCTATAATCTTGCGGGAATAGCTAGTGATGAATTTCCCGAGTTTCCTGAATATGATGAAGATAATTTTACAACCTTTGAAAGTTACATCTTTCTGGAACTTATAGAGAAGGTTATTGCTTCTGTGGCAAACGAACAGGAGAATATCTATACCCTCACTTCAGTTCTCTTTGAAAAAGAGCAGGAAGAGGGAAAAAACTATCTTAAAATGATATCTTCTGATGGCCATAGACTTTCTGTTATGAAAAAAGAAGTATCTGTTGACCTTGATAATTTTTCCATGAATCCTGTAACACTTGTCCCTAAAAAAGGTATTCAGGAATGGAAAAAATTCTGTGATAATCATGATACGGTTGATGTCTCTGTTGAAAAGGAACAACTTATACTTCGTGATGGTCAGGCTGTGATGGTTATTCGCCTTCGAAAAGGTGAATTTCCTCAGTACAAATCCATTGTAGATGCTGTACAACTTGATAATCATCTGCAAATTCCAAGAATTCCATTTCTTGAATCACTGAAAAGAATCAATCTTTTTACAGAAGATGTTTTTCATACCATACAGTTAGAAATTGAATCAGACATGATGATATTATCTTCACAAAATGCCGATCTTGGCAACGCCAATGACAAACAGCAGATTGTCTATAATGGCGAACCATTAAGACTTGGTTTTAACTGCCGTTATTTTATTGATACACTCCAGGTTATGGAATGTGAAAATATTAAGGCGTATATCAATTCAAATAATAGTCCATGTCTTATAAAATCAGATGATGATGTCGGTTTTCTTAGTATTATCATGCCTATGCAGCTCTAGATATTTATCTGAATCAATGATGGATGAGATACTTGCAAAATAAAAGTAGTATAGAAAAAAAGGTATTAGAGTGACTGAAAAAACGAATTATGATGCTGAACAGATAAAGGTTCTTGATGGTCTTGAAGCCGTACGGAAGAGACCATCAATGTATATTGGAAATACAGGTATAGAAGGACTTCACCATCTTATCTGGGAAATTGTTGATAACAGTATAGATGAAGCCCTCGCCGGTCATTGTAGTCTTATCAAGGTAACAATTCATGAAGATAACAGGGTCACTGTAGAAGATAATGGACGTGGTATTCCTGTTGATATTCATCCTGTAGAAAATATTTCTGCTCTTGAACTGGTTATGACTACACTCCATGCGGGTGGCAAGTTTGATCATTCGAGTTATAAGGTTTCTGGTGGTCTGCATGGTGTTGGTGTTTCCGTTGTTAATGCTCTTTCCACCTCAGCCACAGCAGTTATAAAAAGAAATGGTAATATCTATACTCAATCCTACGCCTTTGGTGAGAAAACCAGCGAACTTGAAATAATAGGCGAATCTGAAAAGACTGGATCATCTATAACTTTCCAGGCTGATCCTTCAATTTTCAAGGAAACCACAGTTTATGATTATGAAATTGTTCGCAACAGGCTTCGTGAACTTGCCTTTCTTAATAATGGTGTAAAAATAAGGCTTAAGGATGAACGCAGTGGTGCTGAGGACAAATTTCCTGAAGAGGAATTTAAAAATCCTGGTGGTGTTATTTCCTATGTTCAATATTTGAATCGTAAACGTACTCCAATTATCAATGAACCTATCTCAATTATTGGTGAAAAGGATAATGTGGAAGTAGAGGTAGCCTTCCAGCATTTTGACGGTTATTCCGAAAGACTTTTTTCTTTTGTTAATAATATCAATACAAAAGAAGGTGGTTCTCACGTTGCTGGTTTTCGTTCTGCCCTGACCAAATGTATAAATAAATATGCCAATGACGATATTATTCCGAAAAATCTTCGTGAGAAGATGAGCGGCGATGATATTCGCGAAGGACTTACCTGTATAATTTCCGTACGAGTACCAAATCCCCAGTTCGAGGGACAAACAAAAACCAAGCTGGGTAATACTGAGGTTAAATCGATTGTAGAATCGATTATGAATGAAAAACTAGCTCTTTTTCTTGAACAAAATCCTCAGATAGCCAAGAAAATTCTCTCCAAGGTTGTTGATGCGGCAAGAGCAAGGGAAGCTGCAAAACGTGCCCGCGATTTAAGTCGTAAAAAGGGTTCAACTTCACTTATGATGGCCGGAAAGCTTGCAGAATGTCAGGAGAAGGATCCCGCAAAACGTGAGATTTTTATAGTAGAGGGTGATTCTGCTGGTGGTTCAGCCAAACAGGGTCGTGACAGATCTATTCAGGCTATTCTGCCTCTTCGGGGCAAAATTATGAATGTTGAGAAGGCGCGTTTTGACAAAATTCTTGGCAGTGAAGAAATCAAACAACTTATAGCCTCTCTTGGCTGTGGTATAGGTAAGGATGATTTTGATATGGAAAAACTTCGGTATCATAAGGTTATTATCATGACTGATGCCGATGTTGATGGTGCCCATATTAGAACTTTGCTTCTCACCTTTTTTTATCGTCAAATGCTGCCGCTTATTCAGGGCGGTTTTGTCTATATTGGTCAACCACCCCTTTACAGACTTGGACGCGGCAAAAAAGAGCAGTATTTTCTTGATGATAACAGTCTTAACAGTCATCTTTATACCCAGGCAAGTGAATCAATGAAAGTGATTCGCAATGATGATAATTCAGTTGTTGAAGGTGCTGAACTGGTTACTATTCTTGAAAAGCTTTCTACATATCAAAGAATTGTAGCATTTATGAATAGGATGAATATTACAGAAGAGATGCTCTATTTTCTTCTTGAAAATAACATAAAATCTGCTGATCAATTTAAGAATAAGGAATTTGTTGAATCTTTCATATCCAGACTTTCTGATGAAGAATTTATTATTGGCAATATTCGTGTCTGTGGCTGGCGTGAAGACTGTTATGAAATTGATATTGCTGTCAGAGGAAAAGTTCAGATAATGATGACCCTGGGACCAGAAATTCCACTTATCAGCGAATACAGATCTGCTCTTGAGCTTTTTGGCACTATTCAATCTTATTTGAAGAATTCATTTACCATTAACCATGTTAATAAAAATGGTACTGAAAAGAATTTTACCGCTGAAGACTGGAAGAGGATGGTTGAAATTATTCGAGAGGAATCCTTTAGAGGAAGCCATCTTCAACGTTATAAAGGTCTTGGTGAGATGAATCCAGATCAGCTTTGGGAAACTACCATGAATCCTGAAAATAGATCACTTATCCAGGTTTCAATTAATGATGCCGAACAGGCTGATGATGTCTTTACAACTCTTATGGGTGATAAGGTTGAACCAAGACGGGAATTTATTCAAAATCATGCTCTTGAAGTTTCCTATCTGGATATTTAATAAGGCGTAAATAATATGACTACAGAAAACGAGACAATACAGAAAGAATTTCCACAAATATCCATTGAAAAGGAATTACAGAAATCATACCTAGATTATGCTATGAGCGTAATCATTGGTCGTGCCCTTCCTGATGTACGTGATGGTTTAAAACCTGTTCACAGACGCTCTCTTTATGCTATGAGGGAACTGGGCGTAACCTATAATCGTCCTTATGTAAAATCTGCCCGTATTGTTGGTGATGTTATTGGTAAATATCATCCTCATGGTGATTTGGCTGCCTATGATACCATTGTTCGTATGGCCCAGGATTTTTCCATGCGCTATCCTCTGGTTGACGGTCAGGGTAACTTTGGTTCACTTGATGGTGATTCTCCTGCTGCCATGCGTTATACGGAAGCTCGTATGACGCGCATAGATAATGAAATTGTCGCCGATCTTGATAAAAATACAGTAGATTTTGTTCCAAATTATGATAATTCCCTGTTTGAACCATCGGTTATGCCAAGCAAGATTCCAAATCTTCTGGTTAATGGATCTTCCGGTATTGCTGTTGGTATGGCAACAAATATTCCGCCGCATAACCTCACCGAAGTCATAAACGGTCTGCTGGCCCTGGCTGACAATCCAAATATAACGGTTCATGAGTTAATGTCTCTTATTACCGGTCCTGATTTTCCGACAGGCGGTTTTATCTGTGGTCGGGCTGGTATTCGTGAAGCCTATGAAACAGGTCGCGGAGTGGTTGTCATGCGTGCTCTTACCCATATTGAAAAGAGTAAGGATGGTAAGCGTGAATCCATTATTATCACTGAAATTCCATATCAGCAAAACAAGGCTGTACTTGTTGAAAAAATAGCTCATCTTGTAAAAGACAAGAAAATTGATTCAATATCGGAAGTACGTGATGAATCTGACAGGCAAGGACTGAGAATTGTTATAGAATTGAAAAAGAATGAAATAGCCGATGTTGTTATTAATCAGCTCTATAAGATGACACCAATGCAGAAATCTTTTGGTATCATTCTTCTTGCTATTGTAAACAACAAGCCGGTTATTCTTAATCTTAAACAGATTCTGGAGCATTTCCTTGTTCATCGTCGCGTAGTTATTTACAGACGTACAGCCTTTGAACTGGGTAAGGCTGAAGAGAAAGCTCATATTCTTGAAGGTTTGAATATAGCTATTAATAACCTTGATGAAGTTGTGGAATTAATAAAAAAGGCAGCTAATCCGCAGGTTGCAAAAAATCAACTTATTGAGCGTTATGAATTGAGTGTTATTCAAGCTCAAACAATACTTGATATGCGTTTACAGCGTTTAACAGGTCTTGAAAGAGATAAGATTGCCAGTGATTATGAAGCTATTTTAAAGGAAATAGAAAGACTTAAGGCAATTCTTGCCGATGACAGACTTGTTCTTGATATAATCAAGAAAGAGTTTATCGAAATCAGAGATACATATGGTGATGAACGTCGCACTGAAATAATTGATGCGGTGGACGAAATTCTTCCAGAAGATCTCATAGCTCCTGAAGATATGGCTGTAACTGTAACTCATTCAGGTTTTATCAAAAGAAATCCTGTAACTCTTTATAGATCACAAAACCGTGGTGGTAAGGGCGTCAGCGGTGTTAAAAATGTTGAGGAAGATTTTGTTTCAGATCTTTATGTTGCTTCAACACTGGATACCTTCCTCTTTTTTACCAACTACGGAAAGGTTTTCTGGCGCAAGGTTTATCAGCTTCCACTTGTTGGTCGTACTGCAAGAGGCAAGGCTATTGTTAATCTTCTTCATCTTGAAGATAAGGAAAATATAGCTGCTATTCTCCCTGTTGCATCTTTTGAGGATGAATCCAAATCCAAAACCATTCTTATGGTAACCAGACAGGGTCGAATCAAAAAGACCAGTTTGCAGGAATTTTCAAGACCACTGAGAAAGGGCAAAAAAGCTCTTACCATTAATGAAGGTGACGAAATAATAGGTGCCTATATTCTTCATGGTGATGATACTGTTCTTCTTTTTACCAGGAATGGTAAGGCTATTCATTTTCATGAATCAGATGTAAGGACCATGGGCAGAACGGCAGCTGGTGTTCGTGGCATAAATCTTGATGAAGATGATTGTGTGGTAAGTGCAATAGTTGCCTCTTCCAGAGATTCTATTCTTGTTGTAACGGAAAATGGTTTTGGCAAGCGCAGTCCTATTGAAGAATATCGTATTCAAAAACGTGGTGGTAAGGGAATCATTGGAATCAAGCAGTCAAAAAGAAATGGAGCTCTTATTTCAGCAATGCAGGTTAGTGAAGATGAAGAAATTATTATTATTGCTGATTCCGGTAAAATGATTCGAATGAACCTTGATAATGTAAGAGTTATTGGTCGTTCCACCCAGGGTGTAAAACTGATCAATCTTGAGCAAAATGAAAAGGTTGTCAGTATGGATTCCGTTGCAAAGGAAGAATCTGATGAAGAAGAATTCAACAGAGTTTCTGAGGATAATGTAATTGACCCAGAATAATATAAAAATAGGTGTAATAGGAGCCGGTTCCTGGGGTACATCACTTGCCTTATTACTTGCTGAAAAAGAGTATTCAGTAAAACTCTGGGGTTTTAATAAGGATCATTTAAAACAACTGGAAATTGACCGCGAAAACAGGAAATATATCCCTGGAATAATCTTTCCAGAGACATTATCTGTTTGTTATTCCTTACAGGAAACAATTGAAAATGCTGATCTTGTCCTGATGGTTGTACCCAGTCACGGATATCGTTCTGTTTTTACCAGACTTGCACCATTTCTAAAAAAGACAACGGCTGTTGTTTCTGCTGTAAAAGGTATTGAAAACGATACTTTATGTACCATGTTTGAAATAATGGAAGAAATAACAGGTGCAGATTCCGGTTATGAATTTGGTGTTCTGTCGGGACCATCCTTTGCAAAAGAAGTTGCCAATAAAATACCCACCGCTGTTACTGTTGGTTTTCACAATATTGAGACAGCAAAAAAAATACAAAAAATATTTAATACTGATTATTTCAGGGTTTATAGATCAACTGATGTTCAGGGTCTTGAGATTAGCGGCTCTTATAAAAATGTAATAGCAATAGGTGCCGGCATTTGCGATGGTTTAGGTTACGGTTTGAATACAAGAGCCGCTCTTATAACCAGGGGTATTGCCGAAATTCAAAGACTTGGAATAAAAATGGGTGCAAAATCAGCAACTTTTGCTGGTCTTTCAGGCATAGGTGATCTTCTTCTTACCTGTACAGGTGAACTTAGTAGAAACAGAAATGTTGGTTTGCAGCTTGGTAAGGGACACTCCATTGAAAAGATTGAAAAAGAGATGTTTATGGTTGCAGAAGGCGTAAAAACAACCAGATCAATCTACGATCTTGCCAGAAAATTTGAAGTGGAAACACCAATTCTTGATCAGGTTTACGCTATAATTTATGAAAATAAATCAGCAACCAGCGCAGTAAAAGACCTTCTTTCAAGAGAATTAAAACCTGAATAGATATTTTCTATAAGTTAAATAAAAAAAGGGAAGGAGTAAATTACTCCTTCCCTTTTTTTCCTCAGATATTCATAATCTGGACTATTCTATTTTTCCAGATTCCATCCTTTTGTGATAGATGTCTTTTAATTCATACAGGTCTTGTTGTAGTTCAAAAACACCATGCCAGTGAGCATAATCAGGACCACCCATAGCAGCACCCTGCCTCATACGACGGCCTTGATGATGCCAGAGATGATAATAAATTTTCAGGAAATCATCATCCCAGGGATTCTTTTTGAGTAAGCCTTTTTCAGCAAGTTCCTTGCGCATTTTTTCAGCAACATCAAAATATCCTTCATTGTACAGTTCTATATGATTATCAGCTTGTTTAAAGAATCTTTCACTATGAGCTGAACTATGGCAATTACTACACACTTTTTTCATTAGTACACGACCCTTTTCGCCATCTCCAGTCCACATGGATAATGGATCAGGTGAATTTCTAACCTTGGATCGTTTTGCCCAGAGATTCCACTTTAAACGTTCAGAGACGTTGTGAGTGGTTTCCAGATCACCAATACCACTTTGATGACAAACAGCACAGGTAGGTGCGCGATAATCACCAGGTTCCCAGGCATCAGGTGCAGCGCTAAAGTTCCATTCGTTACCTTCTGTATTGTAAATATGACCATGTTTTGAATTGTTAAATATCTCAATATCTGGATGATCCGGGCCAAGATGACACGATGCACAGGCAGCAGGCTTTCTGGCTTCAGCAACATTAAAACGGTGACGGGTATGACAGGCAACACAGTTACCAATGCCGCCATCAGGATAAACTGTTGCGATACCAGCTACAGGCCAGGTTTCAGGTGTAGGTCTGTTTTCGCTATCAAGGACAATGTTAGAACCATGACATTGCATACAACCAGTCATATCTGCAGCATGTTTGAATTTTTCTAATCCCTGTCCTTCATGAACCTGGGTTAAACTGCTCATGGATTTAAAATTACGCCCATCAGAATCATGATATTGTTTGCTGCCACGAAAATGACCACTGGCATTGAACTGTTCTACTTCCCGACTGTGACAACGTCCACAGGTTTTCGGAGAAACCAGAACAGATATGTAAACATCTGTTCCCTTGACGCCAGGACAGGATTGTGATGCCATAGGTGAACCGGAATCAACCTGGTGACAATCAATACAGGAAACATTTACATGACCATGCCTGCTGTCTTTCCAATCAGCGACAATACCTGGCTGTTTTTCAGCATGACACTCAATACATTGTTGTCCCATAGGAGACAATCCACGTTCAACCTTTAGGGTTTTGACAGTGCTGTCAACAGCAAAGGCTGTACAACTAAGACCTAAAGATAAGCCAGCTGTCCAAATAAATCGCATTAATAAACGCATAGGAACCTCCTAGGGTTTCGAACTTGGTAAATGTTTTTTGATATCCTTGTGACCAACATGCTCATGGCAGTGAACACAGGAATCTACTTTACCGGTTTTAAAATCTTTATGAGCTAAATATGCTTTTGGAATCTCGTATCGAATAGCATCAAGATCGTGGCATTTTAAACAGCCACTGGAATAGGTAAACTCTTCTCTTTTATGAAGGTGATTTTCCCAATCAACTGAATCTGCCCAAAAAAGTTCACCTAACACATCTTTAACGCCAGTATATCCTTTAGCTGCTATATAGCTGAAAACATTATCATGGGGAAGATGACAATCAGCACATCTTGCCTTTACGCCATTTTTATTGTTGCCGCCATGTACGTCATTATTATAGGCTTCTGCAACTCCTTTCATGGAATGGCATTTGGCACAAAATTCAATTCCTGAAGTATGCTCTACCATCTCGGCACCAACAAGAGCCAGGAATCCTCCCAGGAATATTCCGGTAAGTACACATAGGATGGTTTTTTTCATAAATAAAAGCCTCTCTGTGTTACGAGAAGGAAATAGCATAGAAAATTTGTTTTTATATATACCATGAAATAATAAAAATTAACAAATAAATTTAGCAAGTTAGGTATTGGTAATATATTTAGAAATAAAAAAAAAATCCCGATTAACTATAAAAGCTAATCGGGATTTTTTATTTGTTATAAATTTCTTTTAGGCGAGTTGCTCTCTTAGAAAATCTTCATATTTGATGAATTCCTGCTCATATTTTCGGATCAGCATACGAGCCTTGCCAAGCCATTCTTCCCTGGTTGTCATCAGAAAAATAAAGAAAGGTTGATCGGGTAAATGTCTGATAATAAAATGGTACTGGTTTGTTGTTACTAGAATATCCTCAATAGTTTCATCATCAGCTAACAGATTTATTGCTTTTGCGTTAGTTTTAACAATTGAGGCAAGATAGGCGGAGGCAGCCGCAGTTTCAACATTTTCCTTTCGACTGGCTTCTGCGATAGATAAGCCATCATCAACAGTTACCACAGCCGCTGCCAGTACGCCCGGCAGTTCTTTTGACATTTTGTTTATTAAATCCTGTAATTTATCAATCATGGTAGTTTTAGCTGAAGAAATATTAAATAATCAGATTAAATAACCTTAAAAATGAACTTTATATTACCAGAAAAAATTTTTTTTCATATCTATTTGTTGTTAGATTTTTAACTCTGATTACCATATTTTGTCTGTCAAAATTTCAATCTTATCAGAAATTTTAAATATTGTGGGTCGGTAAATAGACTGTGGCTACAGACCGTTATTGCTGCCAGCGTTTAATGAGTTCGTTGTAATTGATGGTTTCACCCCGAGGTTTCTCGTTTATCTTTGCTTTCGGTGAACCTGGTTTTTTCAGCCAAAACTCAGGATCAGATTTTTTATTCAAGCGAGGACCGCAACCACCATAAATTTTAGCTTTTTCATCAGCACGCTGCATTCTTGCCATGATTGCATCCATTTCTTCTGCAAGTTGATCCATAGCTTCCTGTGGGGTTAAAATTCCTGTATTTACATCACCAATCCGCTGCCACCATATCTCGGCGAGCTTTGAATAATCTGGAACATTAATACCAGTAGGAGACCACATTATTCTGTCAGGCGAGCGGTAAAATTCGATAAGACCTCCGAGTTTAGGTGCTCTTTTGGTAAAGGACTCGTGATTGACTGTAGTGTTGCGGATAAAAGTCAGACCCACGTGACTCTTTCTTGTATCGACAGTTTTTGATACAAGAAACTGGCCATAGAGCCATGCCGCCTTCCTGCGATTAACAGGGGTGGATTTAAACAGAGTCCATGAACCGGCATCCTGATAACCAAGCTTCTGTCCGATCTTCCAGTATGGTCCGTGCGGGGAAGGAGCCATTCTCCAGAGTGGTCTGCCTTCGTCATCAACGGTGTTGTTGCCTTCTGACTTGGGAGCAATCATTGATGCTGTAAAGGCAGTGTACCAGAAAATCTGCTGCGCCACATTTCCCTGGGAAAGTGCCGGAAGTGATTCGTAGAAATCGTAATTTTCTGCTCCTGGAGGGGCATATTTTTTCAGCCACTCATCCCATTTACGGATAGCATAAACAGCAGCGGGAGAATTAGCTGCACCACCTCGGGAAACTGAGGCTCCTACAGGGTTACAGGTTCCTTTTTCCATTCTGATACCCCACTCATCAACGGGAACACCATTGGGTAAACCAGTACTGCCAGCACCGGCCATGGCCAGCCAGGCATCGGTCATACGCCAGCCAAGATCCGGTGCACGCTTACCGTAATCCATGTGACCGTAAATTCGAACGCCATCAATTTCCTTTACATGGACAGAGAAAAACTCAGCTATATCCTCATAGGCAGACCAGTTTACTGGTACACCAAGTTCATAACCGTAAAGATTTTTGAATTGCTCTTTAAATTCAGGCTTATCGAACCAGTCTTTTCTGAACCAGTAAAGATTTGCAAACTGTTGATCCGGGAGTTGGTACAGGTCTCCATCTGGACCAGTAGTAAATGACTTTCCGATGAAATCGTTCAAATCAAGATTCGGATTTGTTACATCCTTACCTTCTCCAGCCATCCAGTCTGTAAGATTGACTGCAAACTGTAAACGGGAATGGGTTCCAATAAGATCAGAGTCGTTAATATAGGCATCGTAGAGGTTTCTTTTGGTTTGCATCTGGGTCTGAACTGCCTGAACAACATAACCCTCAGCCAGAAGTTGATGGTTAACCTTAATACCGGTGATCTCTTCAAATGCCTTGCTGAGAATTTTAGATTCGTATTCATGGGTAGGAATGGGTTCAGACAAGACATTGATTTCCATTCCCTTGAAAGGTTTGGCGGCATTAATAAACCATTCCATTTCTTTCATTTGTTGACTTTTCGATAAAACAGAAGGTTGAAATTCGTTATCTATCCATTTTTTTGCTTCATTAATACCAGCGTAAAGGTCTGTTACACTCAACGTTGCTATAGCTGCTAATATTGTCAATTTTTTTAACATAAACAGGTTTTCCTTAAGCAGTTTTTTCAGCCATTATAGGGTTTCACGGAATCTTCGCTACTCATCTATTATTAATCACTTATAACCAGTTCAACCCCGTTTTCTGTGCATATTTTTTTTAATTTTTCGGGAAAATCGCAATCTGTTACTATGCTGCCTATCTCGGAAATGTGCCCGATTCTCACTGGTGCCCTGCGCTCAAGTTTCATCTTGTCAGCAACAAGAATAACGTGACGGGCATTGGCGATAATAGCTTGGGCAACCTTGACCTCTCGATAATCATAATCAAGCAGGGAGCCGTCCTCGTCTATGGCGGAAACACCGATTACCGCGTAGTCCACCCTAAACTGATTAATAAAATCCACGGCACTGACTCCGACAATTCCACCATCTACCTTTCTTACTATGCCCCCTGCAATAATCAGTTCACAACCTTTAAAATCTTTCATGATATGCACCAGATTCACATTGTTGGTGATAACCAGCAAATCGTGGTGATCCTTAAGACAATGGGCTACTTGCTCGGTTGTGGTTCCAAGGTTGATAATCAGGGAAGAATTGTTGCTGATAAGGCTTGCTGCTTTTGCGCCAATCGCTTTTTTGGATTCCGGTGCCAGCATTTGGCGAGCACTGTAGTTGACATTTTCAATGGTGGAACCAATAATGGCACCTCCGTGGATACGCTGGAGAAACTGTTTGCGGCACAGTTCGTTGAGATCTTTTCTGATAGTTTGTGGAGAAACCCTGTATATTTTTGAAAGTTCTTCTACATCAACCTTGCCATATTCCTTTGCTCGAAGAAGAATATGATTTTGTCTGTCTGAAAGTGTGCTCATATTCACCTGTAAACTGTTTTTTTACAACGTAAGGGAAGAAAACAGTCTTTATATGAAAAAGCTATTATCATTGAAATAGTTTTAATTGTCAATTTTATATGAAAGATTGGTCTGTTAACAAACAGGGCTTGTTATGAGAAAATTTTATTTTGCTGAATCAGGGTCTTGCAGAAAACGCAGGGCATTCGAATAATAATCTGTGAAAATGCCATCAACTCCTGTTTTTTCCAGGTTTTTTATATGCTTTTCTTCATTTACGGTATAGGCAAACAGCTTGAGACCATACTTGTGGGTTTGTTTAATAAACTCTGGTTTTACAGTCTGAAACCAGAGATTAACTGAACTGGCGTTCATTACTTTTGCAGTTGTCAATAGTTCTGTTGTGTAGTAGGCACCATCCAGACAGGCAGCAATTTCTTTTTCGAGAATTTTTCGTACTTTTTGATCCTCACATACTTTTTCAAGCAGATCCAGATTCTTTTCCAATTCGACAAACCGAGGCAGCATGTATTCCTCATTGCCGTAGTAGAAAACATCTGCAAAATATTTCTCGCCATTTGCACCAGTTTGTTCCAGGAGAGGGGTTCGTTTTATTGCACCTTCCAAAAGAGCAATAGCCGCTGTCGGGCAGACTTTTCTGAATGCGTGCAATTCATCCCAATTAAAAGAGCTGCAAAGCATATCAGATATTTCAAGTTTCCCTGATTGAACATATTCCATGAAGAGCCTGCCGGCACTTGTTCCAGTATTATTGCCTTTAAGCTCCATATGGATGGCGGGTCTTTTTTCCTTTGGCTGTTTTGCAAAAAAATCGAAGACTTCGGGTAAAAAAGGTATTCTATCCCTGCCTTGTGCAGGGTCACCTGCGTAAAGTTTTTTCAGGGTTGTTGAGTCTGTATTACAAACATTGCCTGTGCCGGTGGAAACTTCTTCAAGACTGAGATTGTGAACAATTACAAGCTGTTCATCGGATGAAAGCTGGACATCAAATTCAATGGCTGGAACGCCCTCTTCTGTAACCTTTTCAAAGGAACGAATAGTGTTCTGATTGAAGCCAGGATATTTACATCCCCTATGACCTATGAGCAACATTGTAAAGCCTTTTATTTGGTAAATCTAGAAATCGTCCCAACCGTCAACGACTGATGACTGATTATAGGCGGATACGGTAGCTTCAAAAAAGTTACTTTTGACATCTCCCTTGCCTTCAGTATCAGCCAGTTTTTCCAGATGCTTGTAGGGATTTTTGTCAAAACTTTCGTAGAGTTCTCCATAAAATCCAAGTTTTTTCCAACGCTTATTTGCCAGCCATTTGGTGTACATTTCAGTGGTTTCTTCGCTGACGCCTAAAACCCCATCACCAATAATATGATTGGTCCAGTTGATTTCCTGTTCAACAGCATGATGAAACATTTCCTTGACTTGTTCTTCCGGGAAAAAGTCCGGGGAGAGTTCTCGAATTTCACGGACAATAAATTCAAAGAGAACACAGTGAGAGAGTTCATCTCTGTTGATATAACGAATTACCTCAGAGGTGCCAATCATCAGGTGACGACTGGCGAGGTTGTAAAAAAAGTTGAAGCCATTATAAAAATAAAGACCCTCCAGCAGATAGTTGGCGATGATTACTTTAGAGAATAGCTGTTCTGAAGGATCGTCTATAAATTCCTGATAAATTTCTGCGATATATTTGTTTCGTTCAAACAATACCTTGTCTGTACGCCATTTATCATAGATGCTGTTGCGGCGGTCGGAAGGAATAATTGATTCGACAACATATTGGTAACTCTGGCTGTGGATTGCCTCCTGATATTGTTGAATTGCCAGCAGCAGGTTTACCTCTGGAGCCGTTACATAATTATTGATATTTGACAGGTTGTTGGTCTGGATACTATCAAGAAATATCAGAAAGGAGAGGATGCCGTCATAGGCCTGACGTTCTTCCACTGTCAGATGTTTGTATGGTTCAATATCACCGGCGAGGTCTATTTTCTCAGGAATCCAGAAATTAGCCATCATGTTCCGATACATTTTATTGGCCCAGTGATAACGAACATTATTCAGGTTAAAAATATTGGTACTGTTACCGCCAATTATACGACGGGTATCGAGGGAATCATCTCCTTGTGGATTAAACAGTCGTTTTGGTTCCATGAATCTTGTTCCTTTTAGATAATCTCATTCAGTTTTTGGCTCGGTCAGCTTAACCTGCGCAGGCTATACACTCATCTTTTTCTGTTGCTATATTGCTGTTTTTCTGAATACTTCTGGTGTAATAGATGGCCTTGCAACCCTTTTTCCAGGCGTCCATATGGGTTTCATAAATATCCCTGGCAGTGATCTGATTGTTGAGGTTGAACAACAGTTCCATGGATATACCGGTATCTACGTAGCGTTGCAGGCGGGCAACAATGTCGACTACTATTTTCTGATCAATATGTTTGTTTTCCTGATAGTGCCAGAAGTTTTCTTTAATGTAGGGTGGAACAATGGGTACTGTTCCGTTGGAATTGTTGTCGATATAGAATTTACTGAAGATTGGCAGGACACTGGCGGTACAACCTTGGACAATTGAACTGCTGGTGTTTGGCGCAATTGCAGTTATATGGCTATTACGGATACCATGTTCAGCAATGTCATCAAAAAGACTATCCCAATCAAGAGTTCCATGTTCTCTAAACCAGCTGCGATCACGGCACAAGATCAATCCGTTATCCCAGCTGCTGCCCTCATACATTGGGTAGCGTCCCCTTTCCCTGGCAAGTTCACAACTGGCCTTGGTGCAATGGTAGGCGAATGCTTCGGCCAGTTTATCAACGGCGTTTCCAGCACTGGCGTAAGCTATGTTTTGTTGAGCCAGATAGTCGGCCAGACCCATCATGCCAACTCCGATAGTACGCAGTAGTTCGTTATGACGACCGCCTTCAGCTACCGGTACATCTGTTATGTCGATACAGTTATCGAGGATTCGAACCGAGGTCTCACAGACATTTTGCAGTTCATCATCTTCGATATTTGCCATGTTGATTGAAACGAGATTGCAGGTGTGTACCAGACCGGGTTTAATATCCCGGGAGACTGTTCCATTTTCAAACCGTTGGTGTCCTATTTTCGATGGTTTGACAACAGAATAGGATTCGACGCAGAGATTGGTGCAAGGGATCATTCCTGCATGTTTATTGGGATTGGCTTTGTTGATGGTGTCCTTGAAGGCAATATAGGGCATGCCGGTCTCGATTTGTACCTTCATTATCCGTTTATAGAGGTCTTTGGCGTTGACTTTTTCATAGAGCTCTATGTTGCCTTCCTCAACTTCACGATAGAGCTGATCCATGGCCTGTTCAAACTCTTCTCCCCAGAGTTCAGCCAGTTCATAACCAAACTTTGTTCTTATTTCATGTGGATCAAAGAGATACCAATCCTCGTTGTTTTCGACACTGCGCATAAAACGATCGGTGACTACCACCTGAGGGAAAACATCGAAGGCTTTACGACGCTGGTCGCCGTTTTCTGTCTGAAGCTCAAGGAAGTCTTCCATATCAAGATGCCAGCTGTCAATGGCTACAGTGACAGCTCCGGCTCGTTTGCCGCCCTGATTAAAATAAAGGGCAATGTCGTTGAGTACCCGAACATTGGGCACGACTCCTCCTGCCCGCCCCTTGGCGTTACGAATTCTCGCTCCCTGAGAGCGAATACGGCTGATACTGACACCAACGCCACCACCGCCAGAACTGATCTGTCCTACCTGTTCAAAAGTGTGAAAGATGGAATTTGTATCATCCCCTACTGCGGTAATAAAGCAGCTGGAAAGATTTCCATTGGGCTTGCGTAAATTAATGAGAATTGGTGTTGCCAATGAAATTTTGCGCTTGGCAAGCATCAGGTAGGTGTCGCGTACCCTTTGTAATCGAATTTCCTCTGGTTGATTTTGTTCAATAAGAAGAGCTATGGTCAACAGAGCCTCCTGGGGCATTTCAATAATTTCATTATCATATTCCAGCATGTAGCGTTTGATCAGCAGACTTATTCCTGCATAATCATAATCGTAATCATATTCCTGCTGAAGAAATTGACCCGCCTTATGTAGCTCTTTTTCTGTGTATTTGTCCAGCAGCACTGGTGAATAAATCCCCTTGGCAACAAAATCCTTTACCGTTTGACAATAACTGGGGTAGCGGTATTCATACGGAATATTGCGGGCCAGGTGAACCCGCTTGTAAAAATCTACAAGCTTCAATCTTGCCGCCAAAATCCGCCAATCTGGTTCTTCCACAGAGGTTAAACGCAGTGAGGTTTCGATAACTGTCTCGTGGATTTCCCCTGTGGTCATATTATTACGAAAGTGTATTTCCAGCTTTGATTCAAGCTCGATCGGATTAATATCCAGACCCTCAGCTGCCCATTGAATTACTTTACGGATTTTGCCAATTTCAAGGGGAGCTGTTTCCCCATTTCGCTTAATAATACGATACCGCTTTGCCATGCTCTTCCTTCTCCATAAATATCATTGAAATACTATATATTGTATCGTGTGTGTTGCTGTATACATTACTTGAGGCAAAAAGTTAAGAACAATAATTTTTTATTTTGGCAACAAAAGTTTACATTAAAGAGATTTAATCAAGAATATTAGGCAAGTTAAACTCTTTTTGAACGTGAAAATTATTTGAGAAAATAAACCGAAAGTTTTTTGGATTTCTAGCTTTGATTTATTAAAAATAAGCAGAATAGTGGTCTGGATTGATTTCTTCCCTGTATCTGCTGATAATGAGTTTAAAATCTTCCCAGGTATCTTTTTTCAGATGGGGCGAACGTAACAGGGCGGATGGGTGATAGACCGGCATTACTTGCCGGTTTTTATACTCAAGCCATTTGCCCCGAAGCTTCGTTATTTTCAGAGAGTTGTCGCCAAGATAGTTTTTTAATGCCGTTGCCCCGAGGGTTACAATAATTGCAGGATCTATCAGTTCTATCTGACGATGCAGAAAGGATATACAGGCATCTACCTCCTCTCTGCCCGGAGGTCTGTTATTTGGTGGTCTGCAACGAACAATATTGGTGAGAAATACATGTTCGTCGCGGTTGAAACCGCTGACATTAAGGATTTTTTCAAGAAGTTGACCAGATTTACCGACAAAGGGACGTCCTGTCTTGTCTTCAACAGCTCCTGGGGCTTCTCCAATTAAAACGATGGGAGCGTGAGGATTTCCCTCACCAAAAATTACATGATTTCTTCCTCTGTGAAGGGCGCAAGCTTGACAATGTTCTATTTCTTGCCGTAATTTTTTCATACAATAAACTCCATTCCCGAATGGAGAGCAATAAGTCTGTCTTTCATAATATTTGAGAGAACTGAAAAGGCGCCTTGGCCTGTACAGTGTCCGGTGTAAAAAACCGCGTTATCAAAAGCAAGCAGCTGGTTCGCAATTTTCTTAAGCTCTTGCCTGCTTTCTGATAATGTTGGTTGATCCATATCTGGAAGATGAAAACCACCGATCACTGTATTAATTTTTTTCCGGGGAAAACAAGACTGTACTGTTTCGAGTATGTTGACAATCCCATTATGGGAGCATCCACTTAATACAACAAGTTCTTCTTCATTGACAATAACAGCGACAAGTTCATGGGCAAAGTTGTCTGGAACTGTATCCTCACCAATTCTTTTGAGAAGGGCACCATTTGCTTTTGGCAGCTCGTGTTTGATTCTGATTGATGAAATGATATGTACCCCGGGAAAAACCTCCATGCAGTCCTGTTCGATTTTTTGTATGGAATTACGGCAGGTCTCATCGGTACAACCATGAATGTCTATTGAGCTCTGGCCTGTCTTTTTCAATGAGATGTAATTGTTGGCTAGTGCTTCAGCTTTGGCATAAATTGGGATATGGGGAAAGGTTTTATGGAATTTTTTTAAGCCACCAGCATGGTCATAATGACCATGAGAAAGAATACCAAAGGCACTTTTTTCCAGATCAATACCTAATTTTTCACTGTTTCTTAAACAGGCATCTGTCTGCCCAAAATCAAAGATAAACTGTCCCTGGGGATAGCTCAGAAAAAGAGACAACCCATGTTCACTGATGATTTCCCTGTCTGTTGGATGGGGAGAATTTTCCAGAAGAACGCTGCACTCTATCATGGCGTATGGTTTGAGATTAAACGAGGTTATCTGTTTATCCATTGTCTCTGTCAGGACATGGAAACTGTTTTAAAACAATCTCCAGCATAACAGAATATAATGTAAAACGGCACCGGGAATATACTTGTCTACCTATTTTTTATACCAGCAGAGTATGACAGTTTGAAACGCCTGTATTCCAGCCGGTTTGCTCAAAAACTGTCATGTTTATTAACTCTTTCAAGATTCACGCAGCTTGCTCAACAGAGAGAATATTGCGGGGAAGAACCATTCTGGTCGAATTGTACTGGTGTACCTCACAGGTGTTCTCATACACTTCGTCTAGAACATTATTACAGAGCACATCAGTCGGAGCACCTTGACAGACGAATCGTAGTTTATCAAGAACAACCACCGTGTCACAGAACCAGAGTACATGGTTTGGATCATGAGTGCAGGTAACAATGGTGGTGCCTTGATCCGCGATCTTTCTGAGAATCCGCATGATCTTCAATTGATTGCTAAAATCAAGAGCCGAAGTTGGTTCATCAAGAAAAAGTATGGGTGTTGCCTGAGCAACAGCACGGGCAATGAGGACAAGCTGTCTCTGTCCCCCGCTTAGTTGATTGTAGGGGATATTCGCAAGGTCTTCCACTCCAATCAGTTCCATTGCTTCATAGGCTTTTTGTTTGTGTATTTTTGAAATAGAAAGGAAACCGGAAAGATGGGGAGTTCGGCCCATCAGCACAACGTCCTTAACCAGGTAGGGAAATGGCGGTTTATGTTCCTGGGGAACATAGGAAATGAGGTGAGCCATCTGGTTGATGGAGATTTTCTCTATGTTGTTGTTGTTGATGCAGATATTGCCGCCGGTGTGATTAAGGAACTTTAAACAACATTTAAAGAGTGTTGTTTTACCACAGCCGTTGGGTCCAAACAATCCGCACATCTTTCCGGCTTCGACCTGAAAGCTAATGGAGTTGAGGACTGGATTACTGTTTTCATAAGAGAATGAAAGATTTTCGACGCGTAACATGATTAACCTCCAAATGCATTTCGACCCTTGCTTCGCAACAGGTAGATCAGATAAGGCGCGCCAAGGATTGAAGTAATAATTCCAACAGGTATTTCAGAGGTTGTAAGATTTCTGGCTAAAGTGTCGCAGATTAGAAGATAGATGCTGCCCATAACGGCAGAACCTGTTAGCAGGAAGCGGTGGTCGGGACCAAGCAGCATGCGGGTTGCGTGAGGCATCATCAGACCAACCCAGGCAATGATGCCCACAGCTGAAACGGAAAGTGCGGTCATCAAGGTTGCCAGAATAATGAAAAAACTTTTGTATTTTTCAGGGTTTATTCCCAGGGTTCTGGCTTCTTCATCTCCCATTGAAATAACGTTTAATTTCCAGCCCAGGGTTATCAACAGAAATGTTATACAGATAACCGGCGGGAGCAGCAGGTATACATCTTTCCAGACCGCATAATAAAATCCGCCCATAAGCCAGAAAACAATTTCTCGAAGGGCCGCGTCTGCTGCAAGATATTTGAGGATTGAAACCAGTGCCGAGAAAATGGAGCCAAGAATAATACCTGCCAGAATAAGTGTAACAACAGGTGTCTCTCCCCGTACTCTTGCAAGCATATATGCTCCAAAAACAGCTATTACAGAAAAGATAAAGGAAGATAATTGCAAGGGAAACCAAAGGGATTGGACCACGATTGACAGTGCCGCACCAAAGGCCGCCCCGGATGATGCTCCCAGAATATAGGGTTCTACCAGTGGATTTTTAAAACACCCTTGGAAGACACAGCCGGAGACAGCAAGAGCCGCGCCAACACCAGCAGCCAGCAGTATTCGAGGAATTCTGATATCCCAGATAACAGTATGGTGCAGTTTGTTGATGGTTTGCTCACTGTTACCACCGAAAATCTTCATTTTAATGACTGCCATAACATCAGCAACTGTTATGTTAAAGGAGCCGGAAACTGTGGCAATCAGCATCATGATAACAAGTAGTGCTGCCAACATACCGATGATAAGCAGTTTCCTCCGCTCATGGTCATTTATTGTGGATGGAGCGGAGCTGAGACCAGATATTTCAAGCGGTTTGCCGATGGCCTTGTTCATCTTTTTTACCACTGCTGATCAACAGTCCAGTCCAACCACTGAGCAGAGCGTAAACCTTTAGCGGTAGCACGATCTACACCGTATATTTTCTGGTAGAAATCCAGCACCCATTCATGAACCGCAATATCTTTAAACAGTTCAGGATGACAGGCCTTGGCCATAATCATAAGTTCTATTGGATATTCGATTCGTTTTTCACAGTTGCAGGGAGTCCATGGCAGTGCCACAACCCTGCGGTTTTTTACCGCCTTTAATTCGGAAAGATTCTGGTAATAAGGAGCAGTGTAAAGCTCGCTGGGCGGATGATAGCCCCATGCTGTAGGAAGAATTATGACATCAGGATCCATGGTGAAAACCTGCTCAATGTTAACCATGGTAAAACTGCCTGAACCCTGGTAGGGATTTATTGCCTTTACAATATTTTCAAGAAAAAAGGATTCAATAGTATCTTTGCCATGAATTGTGCCAGCGGCGCCCTTTCCTCTGGCCTTGGGGCTGAGTCCGAAAAGAATGGCTGTTGGTTTTTCACTCTCTTTTAGGTGTTCTGTTCTGCTGCGAATCATTTCAACAGTTTCTTCGAGATAGTTTGCCAGGGCAGTTGTTTCTTTTTGTTTGTCAAACACCTTGCCGATCAATTTTATTTCTGTACTGATGTTTTTGACAGTTGGAGTTGAAAATGTTCCCGGGCTGTTCAAGATAATCAGCGGAATCCCGATTGATTCAATCATGGAAATTTGCCTGTCAAGAATTTCGCTGTCATTGGACGCATAGCAGGAACCGATCCGCATAATAACCAGATCCGGGTTGAGTCTGGCTATTTCTTCAATGTTGGTTGATTGTCCATAGGTCGCCATATATGGTAATTTCCGTAGAGCTGGGGTAAGGAAGCCCACAGGGTTCATGCCATCCAGATAGCTGTATTCCTCGCCATCTGTTGTCGGGTAGGTATATTTGAAAATCTTTGTAGGACAGTGAGAACCCAAGGCAATGAGCTTGTCTTGCAGGCCAAGGGAGGTCATAATACCACCGGTGAAACCATCATCCAGGGTAATAACCCTGTTGATTTTTGCTGGTAGTTGAATCTTTTTCCCACGCATGTCGGTAACTGTACGTTGAGTCGCTGCTACAGCGTTCTGTTGTAGAATGAGAACAATAGAAAAAAGAACAAGACACAGGTAAGAAAACAGGTGTCTACGTTTTTGAGTTGACATAAATAGCACCTTTTTAGGAAATAATGAACTTTTGTAACACAAATATACAAAACGTAACACCAGTGTACCCTATTTTTTATTCATGTCAATTAATTTAAAACAATAGCTATAAAAAATAGGAATTAATCAGGCTTGCTCTTGAAGAGAGTAATTTTTTTCGATTTACTCCGTTGGTCCATCAGGTGTTTGATATCAGGATTGATAAAGATTTTTAATTGGAGTTTACAACAGACAAAAGGGTGGCTTTTATTCTCAAAGAGCTGTCCTTTTGTTTTTCTATTTGTTGGTGTGGTGACCAAGTAAAAAAAGAACTCGTTTTTTAGGTTGCGTTTTTTGCATTTTTCTCAACCGCATTTCTACATTACAAATGCCATTTCGGAGAATAGGGCAATACAGAGGAGTATCCCCAGCACCATAGATGGTGCGAATGGAGGTCATACCTGTTGACCGAGTTTAATCCTGTCTCGTCCATCCAGTCGGTCGTAATACGTCAATCCTCGAAATCTGGAGGTTATTCTTTCTTTAGCTCCTCACTGTTTCGCTTTTTCCAACATATAGATTTCAATATTTACTGCCTGTATCACTGTGTGCTGAACCAAACGGTCTATTGCGGTAGCAGTTTTCATTGGATACCTGAAGATGATTTCCTATTTGGGACACAGCAAATTATGCATCCTCTTCGGAAAGTTCCCCTATCGCACTCCACAACTCATTTGAATTATTCACCCTTTGGTATAATAATAATGCACCTGCAGACAAAGTCGTCCACAGGTGCATTATAAAATGAGTTTCCATTTTATTTTGACTATGATTTTACAGCATGGCAGGTAACATAGGTACCATCATCACATTCCATGGCTGCAGGATAATCCTTCCTGCAAATATCAAGAATGTTGGGACAACGCGGATGAAAGGTACAGCCTTCAGGAGGATTAAGAGGTGATGGCAATTCACCCTGTAATATAATCCTTTCCTTCTCTCTGAAAGGATCAGCCACCGGTGTTGCAGACAGTAGAACCCGGGTGTAAGGATGCCTCGGCTGCTTGAAAATTGTCTCTCTGCTGCCAGATTCAATAGGCACACCAAGATACATCACCAGCACATCGTCGGCAATATGTTCAACCACAGAAAGATCATGACTGATGAAAAGATAGGCCAGATTTAATCTTTCCTGCAAGTCAACCAGAAGATTAAGAATCTGGGCCTGAATAGAAACATCAAGTGCTGAAACAGGTTCATCAAGCACCAAAATTTCGGGATCAAGCATAAGGGCACGGGCAATAGCAATACGCTGACGCTGACCACCAGAGAACATATGAGGATACCGATCATAGTGACCAGGACGAAGGCCAACAAAATCAATCATTTCACGAGCCTTTCTTTCCCGTTCCGCCCTGCTCATGTCAGTGTTGACCAGAAGCGGCTCCTCAAGAGCTGCCCCAATCTTCTGTCTTGGGTTCAGTGAACCGTAGGGGTCCTGAAAAACAATCTGAACCTTTTTATGCAACTTACGAACTTCCGCCCTTGGCACACTGGTTACATCAACACCCCTGATAGTTAACTCTCCTGAAGTGGGTTTTTCTATCAAGGTCACAAGTCGTGCAAGGGTAGATTTCCCGCAGCCGGACTCCCCAACAACAGCAAGGGTTTTGCCCTTTTCCAGGGTAAAGGAAGCTCCATTTAACGCCTTTACCACAGCCGGTTTCTTAAAGGTTCCACGCGGCACTTCATAGTAACGGGTCAGATTCCTGGCCTGTAATATTACTTCACTCATTTATTGTCCCTCCTGCCCAGCTGGGTAGTTATTAACAGGTTGCCCCATATCCAGAGGGTAATGACAGAGAGCCCGCCCCAACTCAAGCCCAGCTTCTTCAGGTCGTGTCTTCATACACATATCCGTAGCAAAATTACAACGGGGCGAGAAAAGACAGCCTTCAGGACGATCAAACTGCCCGGGAACGACACCAGCAATAGAGGGTAATTTTTTCGACGTTGCCCTCTCAGGCAACGCTGCCAACAGTGCTGATGTATATGGATGGTGAGGATTAGTAAACAGATCCTGCACATCCTGTTTTTCCACCTGCTGCCCAGCATACTGCACCACAACACGCTTGGCCGTCTCTGCAACCACACCCATATCATGAGTAATGAGAACCAAAGACATCTTGTTTTCATCCTGAAGCTTTAAGAGTAGATCAAGAATTTGTGCCTGAATAGTTACATCCAGCGCTGTAGTTGGTTCATCCGCAATTAAAAGACGTGGATTACAGGCAATAGCCATGGCAATCATCACACGCTGGTTCATGCCACCGGACATTTGGTGTGGAAATACTGATAATCTTTTACGAGGTTCAGGAATACCAACAAGATTGAGAAGCTCTTCCGCCCGCTCCTGACATTCTTTCTTGCTCATATTCAGATGAGTCCTGAGTGCTTCCTTAATCTGAAAACCAACAGTAAAGCATGGATTCAGGGAAGTCATAGGCTCCTGGAATATCATGGATATTTCCTTGCCGATAATTTGCCTGCGCTCTTTTTTGCTGATGGTCAGTAAATCCTTACCGTCAAACTTCAGCACATCGGCTGTAACCTTGGCGGTCCAGGGAAGCAAACCCATAAGAGCAAGCATCGAGACAGATTTACCCGAACCCGACTCGCCAACAATTGAGACAATGTCTCCGGCTTCAATATTTAATGAAACCTTGTCAACAGCGGTGAACAGTCCACGGGTAGTTCTAAAGGCTACTGACAGGTTTTTAATTTCAAGAAGTGACATTTTATATTTTCTATCTATCAGGGTTTCTCGTCTATAACAGGCGTTATGATCGTTTCAATTTTGGATCAAGGGCATCACGCAGGCCATCACCCATCAGGTTAATTGCCAGTACCGTAGTCAGGATTGCTACACCCGGAAAGGTAACAACCCACCAGGCGCGAAGAATAAACTCACGGGCTTCTGCAAGCATCGTTCCCCATTCCGGGGTTGGAGGTTGCGCCCCCATTCCCAGAAAGCCAAGAGCCGCCGCATCAAGGATCGCTGTGGAAAAACTCAGTGCGGCCTGAACAATGAGCGGTGCCATACAATTTGGCAGCACGGTCACAAACATCAGGCGCAGTCTTTTCACACCAACCACCTTCGCGGCCATTACATAATCCTTGGTCATTTCTGAAATAACCGCAGCACGGGTCAAACGTACATAATGAGGCTGTTGAACAATGGCAATAGCGATCATAGCGTTAATCAGACTTGGTCCCAGTATGGCAACAAGAACAAGCGCAAGAAGAAGACTTGGGAAAGCGAGAACAATATCCATCACGCGCATGATTGTCGTGTCCACACGTCCCTTAAAAAATCCTGCAATAAGACCAAGAATAACCCCTACAGCAAGAGATACTGAAACAACAATACAACCTATAAAAAGAGAATATTGAGAACCATAGATTAGACGTGAGAGAATATCACGCCCTACGGCATCAGTTCCCAAAGGAAAACGAATATTTCCGCCTTCCTGCCAAAAAGGAGGAATTAAAAAGGCTTCACGATACTGTTCATTCGGTAAATGTGGTGCCAGAAAATCAGCAAAAAGTGCCACTAACACTACAAAAATAAAGAAGATAAGCCCGACAACAGCCCCTTTGTTCTCACTAAAATATTTCCAGAATTCAGCAAGCAGAGCCATACGTCCGGCAGGACGATTATCCGCCACATCCACCAGGTCAATTTGTTCGGTCATGGCTCTACTCCGTATGTCTGATTTGTGGGTTGATCAAGCCATACATAAGATCAACACAGAGGTTTACAATCATTACAATACTCGCAATCAAAAGAAGTCCCCCCTGCACCGAAGGGTAATCACGTCGGAAGATGGCATCCACCATCCACTTGCCAATTCCCGGCCAGGAGAAAATAGTTTCGGTCAAAATAGCACCGGCAAAAAGAACACCGATCTGCAAACCAATAACAGTTACAACAGGAATAAGTGCATTACGAAGGGCGTGCAAACCAATAACCCTACCGGGTCCCAGTCCCTTCGCTTTTGCTGTTCTCACATAATCTTCTCCCAGAACTTCCAGCATTGCGGAACGAGTCTGACGGGCAATGACAGCCAGTGGAATAGTTCCGAGCACAATAGAAGGAAGAATAAGATGTGACAGTGCAGACCTGAAAGCTCCAGGTTCACCGGAAAGCAGGCTGTCTATAAGCATAAAACCGGTTACGGGCTCAAAAAAGTAGAGTAATGAAATACGCCCGGAAACAGGAGTCCAACCAAGAATCCCGGAGAAAAAGATAATAAGAAGAAGTCCCCACCAGAATATCGGCATTGAATATCCAGTCAGAGCACCAGTCATTACCGTATGGTCAAAGAAAGACCCCCTTCGCACAGCAGCAATTATTCCAGCCGGTAAACCAATCATAACGGCAAGAAACATGGCACATAACGAGAGTTCCATGGTAGCAGGGAAAAGAGTAAAAAATTCTTCCAGAACCGGTTTCTTGGTAATAATTGAAGTGCCAAAATCACCATTGGCCAGCTCCTTAAGGTATACACCATATTGAACAAGAAGTGACCGATCATAGCCGAACTCTTTCATTAAGGCAGCATGCCTCTCTTCACTCATGCCACGTTCTCCTGCCATAATCAACACAGGGTCCCCTGGCAGTAAACGAATAAACACAAAGGCAATCAGTGTCACACCAAGAAAAGTCGGGATCAGGACGCCTAATTTTTTTAGAAAATAAGTAAACATAGGTAACGACTTGGTAGGGATATGGAAAAGGTCGAGAATATAAAAATCCTCGACCTTTTATTAATACAACTACAGCATAATTACTTCAGATCAACACCATAGAAAATATGGCCACCGAATGGATCAATACGATAATCCACAACTTCTTTACGAATCGGCTCGTAAACAACAGAGTGGGCAATAGTTGCCCATGGAGCCTGTTCTTTAAAGATAACCTGAGCCTGCTCATACAATTTGGTTCGCTCAGCAGGGTCAGCAACAACTTTTGCCTGCTGGATTAATTCTTCGAAAGGCTCGTAACAGAATTGAGCTCGGTTCGAACCACCAACACCATCACAACCAAGTAAAACAGCAAGAAAGTTATCAGGATCGCCATTATCTCCAGTCCATCCCATAAGCACGGCACCTTTACGATCCTTTGCCTTGGAACGCTTGAGGTACTCACCCCATTCGTAGGATACGATTTTCACATCAACACCAACCTTGGCAAAATCTGCCTGAATGAGTTCAGCCATACGACGAGCGTTTGGATTATAAGGACGCTGAACAGGCATAGCCCATACTTCCATCTCAAGATCCTTTACCCCAGCTTCTTCAAGCATCTTCTTTGCTGCCGCTGGATCATACGGATCATCTTTGATGGCATCGTTGTAAGACCAGATGGTTGGTGGTATTGGATTTTTGGCAACCTCACCAGCACCCTGGAAAACAGCGTCAAGGATAGCTTCCTTATTGATTGCCATGTTCAGGGCTTTACGTACCTTAGGATTATCAAAAGGAGGAATGGTGGTATTATAAGCCAGATAACCAACATTCAGACCTTCCTTTTCCAGCAGGTTAATCTCTTTGTCTGTACGCATTGCTTTAATGTCGGCAGGGTTTGGAAAAGGCATTACATGGCACTCTCCATTTCTAAGCTTTTGATAACGTACAGAAGGATCTGGAGTAATGGCAAAAACAAGGTTGTCTATAGGAGTTTTTCCCGCCCAATAATCAGGATTCGCTTTATAACGGATTACTGCGTCTTTTTGATAAGCAATAAGCTGGAAAGGACCTGTACCAACAGGTTTTTGATCAATTACAGCAGGAGTACCTGCTTTCATCATTTTTTCAGCATATTCCGCAGATTGAATAGAACCAAAATCCATGGCCAGATTAGCAAGCATTGGAGCTTCTGGCTTGTTAAGAACAAACTGAACAGTATAGTCATCAAGCTTCTTGATTTCCTTAATCAGATCAGGCATTCCCATTCCGTCAAAATAGACATAATTACCAGGTGTCACGCTATGAAAAGGATGTTTCTTATCCCACATACGCTTGAAGGTAAAAAGAACGTCATCAGCGTTGAAATCACGGGTTGGAGTAAAATCCTTCGTCGTATGAA
>PDWI01001347.1_pt1 | contig 39166 bp, 29 predicted proteins | sample 1430891 | NCBI WGS metagenome assembly PDWI01 (sample SAMN01162508, study PRJNA174530) | Oral metagenome, whole genome shotgun sequencing project. | biome: Marine environment; feature: Marine mammal; material: Swab sample of the gingival sulcus; isolation source: swab sample of gingival sulcus... | reverse complement strand
TTTAAAGTATTTGCTGTTTTCTCAAGCGTATCCAGTTCAGCAACAAAACGAATATCTTCAGGTGCAATGGTGTGATAATTACCTTCATCATAACCAGGATAGAATGGAAGGTAAATTTTAGAATCTTTAAACCCCATTCTCATGTTCTCCAAAGTTCGGCTAGTTGCGGCGTGGATATGGTAGTCCTGTTTATAAGAAGAATAATCAATCTTTGAAATAACTTTACCCTGTTGGTTTACAAGGAATAGTTTTCTAATAAAAGCAGAGTTGATTTTTGTATCTATGTTAAATACACAAATATTATTAGAATAACCACTACGATAAAAGAGATAGCGTGTTGAGTCGGGGGCGGTATAAGGCATTAAACATACTGATCGATTAACAATGTGACTATTAAGTTCAAATGTTAACCTTTGCTCATTTTTCTTTAATTCAACAGTATATAACGGTGGTTTAGAATTGTCCTTAATTTTTACGTTGTCGTTATTTACGTTACAAGAAATTAGGAGCGCAACAATAATCAATGGAAAAATTTGTTTGGTCATGAGGTGTGTTTTTAGTTTTTTCATATTGGCTAACTTAGTAGACAATAGCAGTCTGAACCGGGTTCACAACATATATCATCGTTAGTAAATCCACAGAGGTCAGCTTCTGCTTCTTTTACATTTGTAGAAAATAGCCCTATCATAAATATTATTCCAACTATTTTTTTCATAAATTTAAATTGATAACTAAATTCACCTGATCTATCATTTCACAGGAAGAAGCTACAGTTTCAATCATCTTTCTTTTGTCATTGCATTTCTTTTAATTTGGCGATTAGTAAAATTGGATTCGAAGTATTGGTGATTCCTTTTGATAACTTAATAATCTTTGTAGCGTTAGGTGTTTCCTCCAAGGACGGATTTTTAGATAGAGCTCTTAGAAGATTAAAAGGTTCAACTAGAAATACATACGCGTCGTTAATGCGATCGGTTCCAATTACATAAGAAGACATTTTCTCATAAGTTATATCATTGTCGAACTTATTATAAGGTATAATAATTGAATTTTTAGTAGCTTTTGAATATGCACATATGTATGGAATGTTGTTTTTAAGAATTACTGAGAAACAGTCTTTAGATGTCTCATAATACAGTTTGGTTCTTGCTTGCTTTTTAACCCTTTTTTGTGGATTCCCATTAAACTTCATAGGATATGCATTATTTCCAAGATTGAATACAATATGAGGTTTTATCTGCATATTATCAATACGATATACTGTATCATTCATGAATTTCCGATAGGTTACTAATGAATCATTTATATTCTGAAAAGGATTAATTATTGCTCTATTAAATTCTGGATTTATGAAAGGAAAATAAGAATTTATAACTTCAAACTCTTTATTGGTTAATAATAAATTGTCGTTGTGACCACCGCCAATGAAAGCATAGCCATTTTTCAACTTTGTTAAATTTGAAGGATTAAGAGTTTTTAGCTTAATGTTTTTTATATAATTACCAGTGTAGTCATAAACAATAATGCGGTTGTCACTATCTAAAATTTGTATCTGTTTATTCTCTTCGTCAACAAAAAAATCATACGGTAATGTATATTCATGAGGGCCTTTCCCAACACCTCCGATTTTAGCATTAAAGTTTCCGGTTCTGTCAAAGACGAAAAGAGATTTTGACGACATCGCATCAAGGATAAAAATATTATTTTTCGTTAAATGGATTTTTGAGACACGCCCAATTATGTTATCACTTGTTTCCAATGGAATTAGCTGGTAGGACGAATCAAGTATACTAGAAAATTTCACCTCCTTATTTATAACATTGGCAAAATTAATTTCATGATAATCGTTCTTCTTAGTAGTGTTTTGAGTACAAGAGCTAACGATAATTGCAAATAATATTGTACTTATAAATTTATACATAATAATTATTGTGTTGCTGTTTTTTATGAACTACTTCCATTAGGGTAATCAATTTCTTTCCAGTAACAACCTCCAGCTTGTGCGATAGAAGTTTTGTTTGTTGCCGTGATTATTATTAAACAAGCGGCAACTAGTACATAAACATTAAAATTTTTGATGCTTCTTTCATAATTTTTAATTGATAACTAAATTCACTTGATCTATCATTTCACAGGAAGAAGCTACAGCCTCAATCATCTTTCTTTACTATTTCTTTCATATGGTGTTGTCCATTCTGAAAAAAAACGGATTGTTTAAGGCCGTTTTATTATTAAAATTGCTTAATGTCCTGCAAGATACAGAAAATTAACTTTTTACAAATAATGTTTTTTCATATTTGGATACTAATTGACGGCCATGCCAGTGGAATTTTTTAAAAAGTAGAATCATATGTCCGTGGCTTATTGTAAAGGTATTTCTCAGACAGGTATTCCACAAATATTATTTTGATCTTGCCATTGTCTATACAAATGGTAGCATTCCCCGTTTTTTAATCAAAAAACCTTACTTTTGTCGCTTTATAAAAAGTACAAATTATTCTTTAATGAAGATTTCATTATCGTGGTTGAAAAACTATATTGATCTGGAACAAACACCAGAAGAGATTTGCGACATCCTCACCCAAATAGGATTGGAAGCAGCAGGTACAGAAATATTTGAAACAGTTAAAGGCGGCATGAAAGGCCTTGTTATTGGCCAGGTTGTAACCTGCGAGAAACATCCAAACTCCGATCACCTCAGTAAAACAACCGTCGATATTGGGAATGGAACAGTGCTTCCCATTGTTTGTGGCGCTCCCAATGTTGCTGCTGGCCAGAAGGTTGTGGTTGCTACTGTAGGTTCAACCCTGTATATGGGAGATGAATCGTTGACCATAAAAAAAGCGAAAATCAGAGGCGAAGTATCAGAAGGAATGATCTGTGCCGAAGATGAAATTGGCGTTGGGAATGACCATAATGGTATAATTGTATTGCCGGAAAAAGCAATTGTAGGCACGAGAGCAGCAGAATATTTTAATATCGAATCGGATACGGTTATCGAAATAGACCTTACTCCCAACAGAATAGACAGCGCTTCTCATATCGGTGTAGCCCGTGACCTTGCCGCATTTCTCTCAAAAACAAAATCTATTGCCTGCCATCGTCCTCCGGTAGATCAGTTTGCGGTAGATAACCATAACCTGGAAATTCCGGTAGAAATAAAAAATCCGGAAGCGTGCCACCGGTATGCAGGTGTGACAATTACAGGTGTTAGCGTTAAACCCTCACCTGATTGGCTTCAAAACCGATTGAAATCTATAGGGTTAACTCCCATTAACAATATCGTTGACATTACCAATTTTGTGCTTTTCGAAACCGGCCAGCCACTTCATGCTTTCGATGCAGATGAAGTTAAAGGAGGAAAAGTAGTTGTTAAACTTTCGGACGAAGGAACAAAGTTTGTAACCCTCGACGAAGTAGAACGCGAATTACATGCGGAAGACCTGATGATTTGCAATACCGTGGAAGGAATGTGTATTGGCGGTGTATTTGGCGGAATAGCATCGGGAGTGAAAGCAACAACAACAAAGCTGTTTTTAGAGAGCGCCTGGTTCGACCCGGTTTTTATCCGGAAAACAGCCCGCCGACATGGTTTATACACCGATGCATCTTTCCGTTTTGAGCGGGGAACCGACCCCAATGGAGTGATTTACGCATTAAAAAGGGCAGCTTTGCTCATAAAAGAACTTGCCGGTGGCACCATCTCGTCCGAAATTGTTGATATTTACCCTGAACCGGTGAAAGGTTTTGAAGTTGATATTTCTTATGCCAATGTTACTCGCCTGATAGGTAAGGATTTGGGAAAAGATGTTATAAAAAATATCCTGAAATCGTTGGAAATTGAAATTTCAGGCGAATCAGAAGAAGGACTGTCATTGCTTGTTCCGCCTTACCGTGTTGACGTAAAACGTGAAGTCGATGTGATAGAAGAGATACTGCGTATCTACGGTTACAACCGAATTGAAATAACCGGGCATATCAATGCATCGTTGCAAACCTCGGAAAAACCCGACAAAAATAAGGTGAAAAACCATGTGTCTGAAATGCTAAGTGCTTATGGTTACAACGAAATTTGGTCAAATTCGCTGACAAAAAATGCTTATTATGAGTCGCTTGAGAGTTATCCGGAAGATAAAACCGTAAAAGTTTTGAACCCTTTAAGCACCGACTTGAACAGTATGAGGCAATCGCTGTTGTTTGGTGGCCTGGAAAGTATATCGTACAATATTAATCGCCAGAACAGCAACTTGCGTTTTTACGAATTTGGCAATTGCTATTTTTTCGATAATACCAAAACGACAAATGGTTCGGCAGCCAATAAATACCATGAAGAACACCATTTAGCGCTTTGGGTTACGGGTGACAAGCAGGAAGGCAATTGGTCAGAGAAAAAACAACCGACAACTTATTTTACACTTAAGGGTCATGTTGAAAATGTGCTTGCAAAACTTGGAATAGCGGCAAGCCAGTTGCGAATTTCTCCCGGCAGTAATACAATTTATGCATCGGGAGTTGATTATACATACAATAACCAGTTGGTAGCAACGTGCGGTATAGTTTCAAAAAAATGGCTTAGATATTTTGAAATTGATAATGCTGTTTATTTTGCCGATTTGCAGTGGGATGCCATTTTTAAACAGTACAAAAAGCACCGGGTTACATTTAATGAATTGCCCAAATTCCCTTCCGTACGCCGCGATCTGGCACTGCTGTTAGATAAGTCAGTAGCATTTACCCAACTACGTGACCTGGCTTATAAAACAGAACGCCAACTATTAACCAATGTCGATCTTTTTGATGTGTATGAAGGCAAAGGTATTCCCGAGAATAAGAAATCATATGCACTTAGTTTTGTCTTGCGTGACGATAATAAAACATTAAATGACAAGCGAATTGACAAAACAATGCAAAGGCTTATTGCTGCCTTCAAACGGGAGTTTGATGCCGAAATACGATAGTTTTTAGCATAACTAACGCGATATTGGATAGCAATTCGGTTTTATTAAAACAGCACCATGCAAAACAATACCAAGGGGATTATTTGCGCAGCTGTAGCTGCCTTTTTATGGGGTTTCCTGGCGGTGGCACTAAAGCTGGCGGTGCAAATGGTGGAACCTGTTACCATCGTGTGGTTTCGGTTTGCAATTGCATTTATTGTTTTGGCATTGTGGCAGTTGAAAAAAGATCCGTCGCTGTTTCGGATACTGGTGAGGCCACCAATTTTGCTGGTGGTTGCAGCACTCGCACTATTATGGAATTATACTGCCTATATGTTTGGTGTTCATTATACTACGCCTAGTAATGCACAGCTTTTTATTCAAACCGGCCCCATTATACTGGCTTTTGCAGGGATATTTTTTTTCAACGAAAAAGTTTCGCTCCGGCAACTGGCAGGGTTTGTTACTGCCGTTGTGGGTTTATTGCTTTTTTATCGCGACCAGCTGTCTGCATTTTTCAACCAACAGGGAAAATACAATACCGGTGTGTTGTTTACTATTTCCGGTGCCATTGCCTGGGCAGCCTATGCTATTATACAAAAGAAACTGCTAAAAAAATTCCCGGTAGAAGCACTGAACCTTTTCCTTTTCGGGCTTCCTGTTATACTTTTTATTCCTTTCATTAATGTGGTGCCGCTTGCCGGCTTTTCATTCAAATGGTTACTCTTGCTGTTCTTTTTAGGGATGAATACGTTTGTGGCTTATACTTGCCTGGCAATGGCATTAAAATATACAGAGGCAGGAAAAGTAAGCGTTATTATTATTGTTAACCCGATTATTACCTTTGTAATCATGAGCATTCTTACAGAGTTGGATGTGAGCTGGATAACACACGAGCGTTTTTCATTTATTACAATTGCAGGAGCATTATTGGTTATTTCCGGTGCTGTGTTGGTAGCTTATAAAACCAAACAAAAATAAAAAAAGGGAACAACTTTTTAGTTATTCCCTTTCGTGGGGAGTGATGGATTCGAACCACCGAAGGCGTTGCCAATAGATTTACAGTCTACCCCATTTGACCACTCTGGTAACTCCCCAATATTTTTGAGCCGAATGTCAGATTCGAACTGACGACCCCGAGATTACAAATCACGTGCTCTGGCCAACTGAGCTAATTCGGCTTATTGTATCAGTTTAAAATCTTCCTTCGAGAACGTTTTGCTTTCTAATTCAGCGGCGCAAAGTAAACAATTAATTTTTTATTGTGCAAACCTTTTTCTAATACGCCGTAAAAAAAAGAAAAAAAAGGGTAAGCTACCTGTGTCGCACCGCTACAACCACCTACCCTTGCTGCCTTCCGACCCTGGGGGGATTCAGCAGGAGCTGGTCGCACAGGACTTACCCGGCTGCAAAAGTAGAAATTTTTGATGGAAAGCCAAAGAGAAAATGCACCACTTTTATTGCTGGCATATTTAATTTGTTTAAAATTTTTAAAGAATGGGTAACTGTATTTGAGAGTAACTATTTGTTCTTTACATTTCAGTAAGAAAAAGAATGTTTTATATTGAATGATTGCCGAAATATATTGTAATTCAGTAATATAATTTAATTCTGATGACATAGGTTCTTGCCGGAAACAAACCAAACGTAATACCGGGTTACGGGCAAAAGAATGAAATTGAACAAATGCCATGGAAAAGCATTGAAAATAAACCTATATTTGTACGTCTATTCTAAAACATTGTCATTATGGGGGAAAATGCTTCGATTTGGAAAACTACATTGATGCCAGGCATATATCTGGCACTTGTATCGATTTTGTTGTTGGTTATTTTTTATGTTACAGGCAATACTTTTAAAACCTGGGTAAAATATATTTCTTTCCTTGTTTTTATTTTGGGGGTAATCTATGGCCAAGTTGCTCACAGAAAAGCGCTTGGAGGAACATTAACTTACGGACAAGCTGTAGGAAGCGGAGTTGTTACTATGCTATATGCTTCAGTAATTATAGGCATTTATACTTTCCTGCTTTATAAAGTAATAGATCCTTCACTTACAGAGCAACTGAGGATTTTCGTTGAGCAAAAAATAGTTCAGCAGGGTAGGGTTCCCGAAGAGCAGATTGAAACAGCTGTTGATATGGCCATAAAGTTTCAGAAACCCGGAATAATGCTTATCATGTCGATTGTTGAGGGAGTGATTATTGGGTCGGTCATCTCGCTGATTACCGGTATTTTTACAAAAAGAACACCCTCAGACGAAGTGACCGCTTGATATTAAGTCAGACTATTTATGGATATTTCCGTTGTTATTCCACTTTTTAATGAAGAAGAGTCCCTGCCGGAATTGGTAGAATGGATTGAAAAGGTGATGGCCGATAACCATTTCACTTTCGAGATTATCCTTGTCGATGATGGTAGTAAAGACAACTCGTGGGATGTAGTTGAATCCCTGAGTAAAAAAAGCAATGCTGTTAAAGGGATAAAGTTCAGACGTAATTATGGTAAATCGGCTGCACTTTATTGTGGCTTTGATGAAGCACAGGGCGACGTTGTAATTACTATGGATGCCGACCTGCAGGATAGTCCCGATGAAATTCCGGAACTTTACCGTATGGTGAAGGAAGAGGGTTTCGACCTGGTTTCGGGATGGAAGAAAAAGCGATACGATCCGGTATTAACAAAAAATTTGCCAAGCAAATTATACAATTTTACTGTCAGGTGCCTGACAGGCATTAAGTTGCACGATATGAACTGCGGGCTCAAGTCGTACCGAAAAAATGTTATAAAAAGCATTGAAGTGTATGGCGAAATGCACCGCTATATACCGGTTCTGGCAAAATGGGCAGGCTATAAAAATATTGGCGAGAAAGTGGTTGTCCACAGCGAAAGGAAATATGGGGTAACAAAATTTGGTATTGAGCGATTTATACGTGGTCCCCTTGACCTTTTGTCGGTAATGTTTATTTCACGCTTCGTAAAACGCCCTATGCACTTTTTCGGTGTACTGGGCATCCTGATGGTGTTAATTGGACTGGCTTCGGCAATATGGCTTGGCGTGCAAAAAATAATAGAGCTGAAACATGGCATCACGGGTAACCTGATAACCAGTAGTCCGTATTTCTACATTGCCTTAACGTCGATGATAATTGGTGCCCAGTTCTTTATGGGAGGCTTTCTCGGTGAACTCATATCAAGAAGCGCCAGCGAAAGGAATAAATACAAAATAGACAAAACTACTTTCTAACCTTTTTTATGTATGAATGAAATTGAGCTACAGTTTCAAAAAAAGAGAGATCCGGCTCAGGTAGTAACCGACTCATTCCGTTTTTTGCGTAACGAGTATAAGCCGATTTTAAAGCTGATTGCCATTTATGTTCTTCCTTTTATTGTATTATTTGCGTGGGTACAGGTGCAATTACAACAGAAATACCTGGGTGAATTAGATTTTTCTGATGCTGAAATATTACGTGAAAGCTTTGGTAGATTCTATTCTAATATGCTCATTTTAAGTGTATTCGGTGTATTTGTAATGAGTTTGCTTGTATCGGTTTTTTATTCGTATGTAGAGGCATATATTAAAAAGGGAAAAGGAAATTTTACGCTTGCCGATGTTACACCACATCTTTTTGCTAATGGTTTAATGGCGTTGTCAGCAAATTTAATCAGCTTTATCTTAATTACACTGGGCATGTTTCTGTGTTTTGTTCCGGGAATTTATTTTGCCAATACTTTTTCCATTATTGTTTTTGTGTATATGTTTGAAAGAAAAGGGCTTGGCAACGCATTTCGGCGATCGGCACAGCTGGTAAACTCCCAGTGGTGGGGCACTTTTGCCATTAATGTTATTGCAGTGGTATTGTTAATGGCGGTGAATTTTGTATTTTCTCTGCCGGCAATGGTAGCCAATATTTCGGTGGGTTTCGCTGGTTTCGGCCCCGAGATGGTAGAAGAATTACCGGGCTGGTATTGGGTAGTTTCGGGCATATCATCTATTGTAACAACCATTTTATGGATTGTACCTTTTACTTTCCTTGCATTTCAATATTTTAATCTGGTGGAAAGTTTACCGGCTAACCGTGAAGTGTAACATAAAACAGGGTCTATGCTAAAGCCGGATTACCCGAAATTGAAATTTTCCCCGGCTATGGTATTCTTGGCAGTTTCAAATTCATAAATCAGCTTCTGGATAATTTTTTCAGCAGGTAATATTGTTTCTATTTGTGCCGAAATCTGGCCAATTTCTAATTCTCCTTCATCCAGGTTGCCTTCAAAAATTCCTTTTTTTGCCCTTCCTTTACCGAGTAATTCCCTTAGCGTTTCGGCTGTAGCTCCTTTTTGTTCAGCCTGGTTTACAATATTATAGAAATGGTTTTTTACTAACCGTACCGGAGCCAGTTTTTTTAGTGCCAGCATTGTTTCGCCTTCGCCCATTGTGGTAACCAGGTTTTTAAACGCCGGATGTGCCGATGATTCTTCAGATGCTGCAAATAAAGATCCTATTTGAACCCCTTCTGCACCAGTAACCATACATGCCAGCATAGCTGCTCCCGTGCCAACTCCACCTGCAGCAATGAGTGGGAGCGATGTAGCTTTCCGAACCTGTGGAATAAGAGCTAAAGTAGTCAACTCATCCCTGCCATTGTGGCCACCGGCTTCAAATCCTTCGGCAACAACAGCGTCAACACCTGCAACTTCGCATTTTTCAGCAAAAAACGAATTGGAAACCACGTGTGCCACAGTAATACCTTTGTCTTTTAACCAGCCTGTCCACTTTTTGGGGCTGCCGGCAGAAGTAAAAACCACCGGAACGTTCTCATCGGCAATAATTTTCATTATCTTTTCCTGTTCGGGATAAAGCAATGGTACATTAATGCCCCAGGTATTTGTGGTTGCCGATTTCATTTTTCTAATATGCTCCAGCAATACTTCGGGGTGCATCGAACCGGCACCCAGTAGTCCTAATCCTCCGGCATTGCTAACTGCCGAAGCCAGTTTCCATCCGGCACACCATACCATTCCACCCTGAATTACAGGATAGTTTATTTTAAAAAGGTTACATATTCTGTTCATTGGGCAAAAAAGGAAATATTTCGGTAATTAATCTTCTTTTAAAAGAAACTCTTCAAGAACGGTAATAAGTTCGTCAATAGAGAGTTGCTGTTGTATATCGCCATGTTGCACTACGGAAATAGCCCCCCGCTCTTCGGAAACTACAATAGATAAAGCATCGGTATTTTCGGTAATGCCTACTGCTGCCCGGTGACGCAACCCAAGGCTGATATCGAGCTTTTGTTGTGTTAGTGGCAAAATACAACCTGCTGCAACAATGCGGCCATCTCTGATAATTATAGCACCATCGTGCAGTGGAGAATTTTTGAAGAACACCGATCGTATCAATGGCGATGATATTTTGGCATCAATTTTATCACCGGTATTAATCTGGTCGCTCAACTCAAGGTTGCCGGTGAGTACAATCAATGCTCCTGTCATCGATTTAGACATGGCCACACAGGCATCGGTGATTTCGTTAATCTGTTCGTAATTAATGTCTTTCGTTTTTCCTGATCCAAACAGTTTGTCGAGTGAAAAAAAGTGGTTAAGGGTATAATTCGACCCTATTAGTACTAAAAACTTACGAATCTCGGGGTGAAAAACAACGATAAGCGCCAAAACACCCACACCGATAAATTGCCCGAGTATGGAACCCAGCAGTTCCATGTTTAATGCCCGCACAATCAGCCAGAAAAGGTACAACGAAAATAACCCCACGGCAATATTGAATGCCACCGTGCCTTTTATCAACCTGTATAGCTGGTAAAGCAGAAAAGCCACCAGGAAAATATCCAGGATGTCCAGAAAACGTATGGTAATAAATGCGGTCATTGAATAATTGTAGCTTTAATTTCTGTAACAATGCTAATGGCTTCCATGGCTTCTTTTACGTCGTGTACCCGTAAAATATCGGCGCCTCCCAATAAGGCTAAAGTATTCACTACCGTAGTTCCGTTTAGCGAATCTTCAGGGCTGATTTCCAGCGCTTTCCAAACCATTGATTTGCGGCTAAGGCCTGCCATAACGGGCAACTGGAAAACTTTCAACGAATCAAGGCGGTTGAGTAGTTCGTAATTGTGTTCCAGGTTTTTCCCAAAACCAAAGCCGGGGTCAAGGATAATATCTTTAACACCAAACTTAGCCAGTTTTTTCACTTTTTCGCCAAAGTAGGTCGAAATATCACGCACCACATCGTGGTAAGAAGGGTTCTCCTGCATGTTTTTAGGTGTTCCCTGAATATGAGAAAGAACATAGGGGACTCCCAGCCTGCCCACCGTTTCAAACATTTTGGCATCGAGGCTTCCCCCCGAAATATCATTGACTAAAATGGGGCCAATTTCATCGATAACACTGGCCGCCACCCACGACCGGAAAGTATCAACTGACAGTGGTATATCGGGAAAACTATTGCGGATTGCTTTTACTGCCGGAAGCAGCCTTTCCAGTTCTGTTTTTGTGGAAACAAGTGTTGATCCCGGCCTTGTGGATACAGCCCCGATATCGATAATTGCAGCACCTTCGGCAACCATCTTTTCTACGGTGGACAGCAGTTTTTCTTCGCTATCTATGAGGCCACCGTCGTAAAAAGAATCGGGTGTAACATTAATAATCCCCATCACAACAGGTAAAGTAAAATCAATACTTAACCGGCCAATCCCGATGCTGCTTTTTCGCTTGAGAAATTTACCTGCCGATTGGCTAATCAACATGTTTCTAAAGGTTTTAAGTTCAACAAATGAATGGCCACAAATGTAAGACAAAACAGCTCAAATTCCTCATTTTTTAATATTTTTATGCCTTCATAATTAAATTAGGTGCTGAAGCATGTAAGTGTGAAGTTTTGTTATGTGGGTGGGCTTCGACAGAAATTGCCTCAAGTATGTTTTTTGTTGTAAAACGTAATACAGGGTTTTCACACTTTTTTGGTGTAAGTTACTCAACAGGGTAGTGGAACAGCCTTTTTGTTTCAGCCCAAACGGATAATTTTATTTGTATGGAAAAAACAATTGAGCAATACAATTCGGTTATAGGCATTTGCCGTAACATCTTTAAAAGAAAAATGGAAGATTATGGTACTGCGTGGCGAATACTTCGCCCTGAGTCGGTAACCGATCAGATTTATATAAAAGCACAACGGATAAGAAGCATTGAAGAGAAGAAAGTGAACAAAGTGGGTGAAGGCATCCGCCCTGAGTTTATTGGTATTATCAACTATGCCATAATAGGGCTGATACAACTTGAGTTAGGTCCTTCATGTGTTGAGATGGGTGGAGATGAGACACTGGGTTTGTACGACCGTTATTTTACAGCAGCCAGAGACTTGATGGAAAATAAAAACCACGACTATGGTGAGGCTTGGCGGAATATGCGCCCGGGTTCTTATACCGACCTGATTTTGATGAAACTTATGCGAACGAAGCAAATTGAAGATAATCAGGGTGTTACGCAGGTTTCTGAGGGCATAGATGCCAACTATTTCGATATGATTAATTATGCCGTTTTTGCCATGATAAAAATGGAATTTGAGAATAAAAGTCAGCAATGAAAACAGTAAAACAACTATCGCGTATTATCCTGGGAATTGTATTTATCTATTCAGGTTTTGTAAAAGGTATTGATCCCTGGGGGTCTGCCTATAAGTTTACTGACTATTTCAATGCTATGGGGTTGGATTGGATGCTGTGGTCTGCTTTTTCACTGGGCGTTTTGCAGGCACTGGCAGAGTTCATTATAGGTGTTGCGCTTGTATTCAATATTTTTATTCGTTTTTTTTCGTGGCTGGCACTTGCTTTTATGGCAGTTTTTTTGCCGATAACTCTTTGGGTAGCTCTTAAAAACCCGGTAACCGATTGTGGATGCTTTGGCGATGCACTGGTGATTACCAATTGGCAAACTTTCTACAAAAATATAGTGTTAACCCTTTTGGCTATTATTGTTGTTGTGTATAGAAAGAATATGAAATGCCTTGTTAGTCAGAGATTTGCCAATGTTCTTGCTGCTCTGGTAACCATTGCTTATGCCGGAATTGCAGTATATTCCTACAGGCATCTTCCGGTATTCGATTTCAGGCCGTACAAAGTAGGTGTTAACATACCCGAGAGCATGGTTATTCCTGAGGGGGCAGCAGAAGATGTTTACGAGAATACATTTTATTACAAAAATAAAAAGAATGGTAAAGTAGAAGCTTTTAGCGAAAACGATTACCCCTGGCAGGATACCCTGAACTGGGAGTTCAGTGATATGAAATCGACACTTGTGGAAAAAGGCTATCAGCCGCCCATTCATGATTTCAGCATTGAAACAAAGGATGGCGATAATATTATCGATTTTTTTATGAACGACGATAATTATGTGTTTATGCTGGTAGCTTACAACTTGGACAAAAGTTGCACTAAATCACAGGACAAGATCAACGCACTGGCAGAATGGGCAATGAGTTCGAATATGTCGTTTTTTTGTTTGACAGCATCGATACCTGAAGAAGCACGGGAGTTTGCCGAAAAAAATGGTGCCCCTTACGAGTTTTTCAATTGCGATGAAATAACACTGAAAACCATTATTCGCTCTAACCCCGGCCTGGTATTACTGAAAAAAGGCACAATTATGGCGAAATGGCATTGTAACGATATCCCCGCCAGGGAGAAATTAGAAAGCATGTTTTTGGAGCATGCAGGCCAATAAATTGCAAAAAACCAAATGAACAAATAGTTAATTGTTGGTACGGATTGTTTGTTCTTTCGGTGTTTGAGGCTCATCCTTGTAAATTTGTTCAAATAAAAAATAATATAAAAAAACACAAAATGAGAAGAAAAATAGTGGCAGGAAACTGGAAATGTAATACTAATTTACATCAGGGAGTTGCCTTGGCAAAAGCCGTTAATGGCAAAGTAATAACTGAAGGGGCAAAAGATGTTTTGGTTGTTTTAGGAACACCGTTTACCCATATTACCAAAGTGGTGGAGACTGTTGATGAAGATCGTATTGGCGTAGCTGCACAGAATTGCGCTGCCGAGCCAAAAGGTGCTTACACGGGCGAAGTATCAGCCGAAATGGTGAAGTCAACCGGTGCCGGTTATGTAATTTTAGGGCACTCGGAAAGGCGCGAGTATTATGGTGAAACCAGCGAAACACTGAATAAAAAACTGGCTCTGGCTCTGGAAAATGAACTTACACCCATTTATTGCTGTGGCGAGGCACTTGCTGTCCGCGAAGCTGGAAAACACAACCAGTTTGTAAAACAACAATTAGAAGAAACGGTTTTTCAGCTGTCACCTGCTGATTTTAATAAGGTTGTTATTGCCTACGAACCTATTTGGGCTATTGGCACAGGTGTAACTGCTACTTCTGAACAGGCACAGAATATGCATGAAAACATAAGGGCAGCCATTGCTGAAAAATTTGGCAACGAAATTGCCGAAGCTACCTCAATCCTCTACGGCGGAAGTTGTAACCCCAAGAATGCGAAAGAGCTTTTTGCCAATAAAGATGTTGATGGTGGCCTTATTGGTGGAGCATCGTTAAAAGCCGATGATTTTATTCAGATTATCAATGCTTTTTAGTAATAATATTACAGGATAGCCTTTTTATCAGAAACCAGCCAAATTGTTTGGCTGGTTTTTTTTGTAAGGGGAGGAGTGAGTTAATCAAGAAAATGGTATTATAACAATTTCTACAGAACAACCCTTTAGAAGTTTATCCCTTAGTGACCCTTTGGGGTGCTTTTTAGAAGCAAACCCGGGAGTTACTATTCTTGACGGAGCTGTTTAATAAATTTTGGCGTGAGAATAAAAAAAACAGCTATTATTTGAAAAAGCGGATCTGATAAAACCAGGAACTAAATTATTAAAGCTATTCCGGCGATGTCGTTAAATGATCGATGGGTGTAATTTCCAGCTTTCTGAATTCCACTTCCGAGCCTTCGGCCTGAACGGCAATATGGCCTTTGCTGGCGGTGCAGTTGTAGCCAAAATTTACCAGGTCGCTATTCACCCATACCTTTATGGAGTCGGCAACGCATTCTACTACCATACGGTTCCATTCTCCAACGGGTTTTTCCGAGTTGTCGGTGAGGTTCAGTATGCGCCGCTTTTTCCCTTCAGTAATGCCCCATTCAGCTTTTGGGCCACGCCGTGTTTCCATATCGGGGACGGTAATATCCTCAACAATACACCAAAAGTCACCGGCGTTCTCATGGAACATTTGCACTTCCAGCGATTTAGGAAACATGCGATATAATGCTCTTGGTGTTGAAGCATGTACCAGCACTCCGCAGTTTCCAGGTTCACCGGCAAAGCGGTATTCAGCTACCAGTTTGTAGTTTTGATAAACCGAATCGGTTATCAGGTGGCCTTGAGGTGTTCCCAGGCTTACCAGCAGCGAATCGCGAATGATAAACGGATTAATAGTATCGGGGTTTTCATCCATTACCGGCACGTCAACATGCCAACCGGAGAGGTCAACGCCGTTAAACAGGCTTTTGGTTTCGGGTTTACGATTTACTTTGCACGAGAATGTTGCAATAATAATTGCTAAAGCAAATGTCAGTTGTTTTGTTTTCATTTTTAAATTATTTGATTTTCAGATTTCTTTTTGCCCATTTTATGTATTGTTCCCAATCATAATCAGTAACATCGTGTGCGCCAATACGGATATGGTACGCCACGGTATTTTGAATTGGTTGGTTTACCCGGGGCATGGTACTATTGGGGATACCGTTCTTACGATACAATTGCCAAACCGGTGTTGCATAATATGCAGATAGAAATTCGCCATGCGGGTCTGCCCATTTGTCTTCTTCGGCACTGGCAACATAAAGCGGTCGCGGTGCTATCAATGCCAATAGTTCATGCTGGTCTACAGGCAATGCTTCTTCGTTATTGTTGAACTGGTTAAAGTTATCACAAAACCAATGTGGAAAAGTCTGGTTGATACGTCCGATTGTTTCGCCAAATTTTCGTTTTGACATGGCTGCTCCGCCACATCCTGAGTTATTGGAAATAACCGCTGCAAAACGCTGGTCTAAAGCACCTGCCCACAAAGATGTTTTTCCAAGCCGCGAGTGCCCGAAAACAATGATTTTGGATGCATCAACACTGGTGTCCTGTTCAAAATAATCCATGGCACGGCTTAAACCCCATGCCCATGCTGCTATGCTTCCCCATTCATCGGGCGATGGCTGATGATGGCCTTTTTCATAAAAAAGTGCATGTACGCCATCGGTCAGGTCATTCTTATCGGGGTCAACTTCGCCGTAATAAATGGTTGCCAGGCCAATGCCTGCATCAATCATTTTTTCAATGGCCCAGCGGTTGGTGCGTACACCACGCGATTGCTCTGTCAGGTGGTTGTCAACCACGCCAAATTTTTCATTTTCAGAAACCCAGGCATTTGAAAGCAATATGTTTTTGTCATCAGCTACCGTTGCATTTCCATAAAAATTAAAACCCAGAAAAAGTGGAGCTTTGGTTATGTTTTTCGGCAGGTACATTAAAATAACAAAATCAAGGGTTTTCCCGTTTTTTTCAAACGACAATTGCACCTGCTTGCGGTGTGCCTTACCGTTGAAAGCATCGTCGCCTTCTTCCAGCACCTTAGCCGATTTTATTTTCAGTTCTCCGGGAACTTTACCATAAACATTTTCGGTAAAAAAGCTGAGCAGTTCAAGCCTGCGTTTATGCTCCCATTTTTTCACTGTTTTTACCTTTTGGCTGTTAAATGTCACCAGCGGGTTAGGAACCGCAAACCCGGGAACTTTACTTTCTTCATAGTTGGGTTCAAATGCACGGTTTTGTGGCATGCCCAAAAGCCAGCTAATGCCTAAAATGAGTAGCAATAACAGTTTTTTCATAAGCGTAATTTGTTCGCTGTTACAGTTAAATAGCAGAACCAGCTTATTTTTTGCAGGATGAATTTGTTGAATTTTAAATATACGATTTTCCCTGCATTAATAAGTATTTCCTGAAATATTTCAGGGTTCGAAATCTATAAATAATTACACCGCAATAAAGTTATCTTTTTCTGCTTAAAAGATAAAATTTTTTTGGCCATTGGAGCTAAATGTACTTTTGGGGTGCTGAACGACTTTACCTTCTTAATGAATTTTAAGAAATACTGTGTAACTCGTTGATTATTTGCAAAATATTTTTACTGATAGTTTGTCTTTTACAAGTAATTTATTTACTGTTTTTTACAGGAAAAGGTTTTGTGGCTTCACCGGTATAAACGCTGATGTGTGGGAACGGAATCTCAATTCCTTCGGCATCGAAAGCAGCTTTAATTTCCTGGAAAATGGAGTTTTTTACCCGAATGAAGTTTTCTTTTTCGAACCAAATACCCAACATGATATCTATTGAGCTATTGCCGAAACCATTGAATAAAATGAGCGGTGCCGGTTCGTCGAGGCAAAGCGGGTTCTTTTTAATCACACGTTTTAATACACAGACTACCTTTTCAAGGTCTTCTTTGTAAGCCACGCCAATCTCAATGTTGAGGCGGCGTATCGGAAAACGTGTAACATTGGTAACCTCGCTTGAGATAACGGTTTGGTTGGGTATACGCAGAAAAAGGTTATCGAAAGTTTTTATTTTAACAGAAAGCAGGTCGATGCTGTATACTGTGCCACTTTTGTCGCCAATTCTGATGATATCGCCCAATTCGAATGATTTTTCAGAAACCAGGAAGAAACCACTGACAATATTCCCGATACTCGATTGCGAAGCTACGCCAACTACAATTCCAATAATGCCGGCTGCACCGAATATGGCAGTAAGATCAATTTTCGTTTCAGAAATTATGATGAAAAAAAGTATGATATATCCTGAGTAAAGAATAAACCTGTTGATGATCATTTTCCGTTGTTTGGAAAATGATTTCGGTATCAGTTTCTTCACTACAAAAGTTACCGAGTAAATAATTGACAGGCCAACAACAAGTATTAAGGCTATGCGCAGCACCTTTTCAAAAAGGGCCGGGTTAAAATAGTCAGAAAAGTCAAAATTCATCACTCTGGTTTGTTAATCGTTTCATAAAATGAAAATTCAGCTTCAGGTTCGATTTTCCATATTCGCTTCGTGGTTCTGCCAGCATTTCATGTTTTTCGCCATGATAACGTTTTGAATATTTGTAGTCTACATTGCTAATTATTTCTCTGCCCTTAAATTCTATATTAACGTGGCTGGTAACCATTTTGTCGCCAGACTTGTAAATGGCGAGATACTCGTCTCTTATTATAAGGCGCTGGATATCAAGATTATATAAGGCGCTATTTTTAACTGTAATAGGACAAATAGCTTCGAAGCCTGTGATTTTTATTTCATCGAAATTGAGAAAATATTCACTATTGAGCGTATAAGCAGGTTCGCCTGTGTCGGGTTCGCCAAACCAGGTAGCTGAAAGCCTATTGTAAGTGATTTCCCGCAGCAGGTTTTCCGGATTTATCTTTGAAAAATAGACCTGAAAAGTAAGGGGTATTTTCACGAACATGGTTAACTTCTGGTTAGGCAGCACATTGACACCACTACCTTTAAAAAGCATGGGTTTCATTGGTAATGCCGGGGCAATAATCAGGATGTTGGATTTTCCGGTCTGAAAATAATCAGAAACTGTTGACAACTCATCAAGGTCGATCTCATCATCAGGGCAATTGTCTACGGTTTCTAAATGCCATCCTTCTTTTAATCTTTTGATAATCAGAGAAACGCAGCCTATTTCTACGGTTTTTGTTGTGCCGGGTTCCAACTGGTGTTTTTTTAATATTGAATTTAAGTCCATGCCTGTTAATTACTTGTGGCGAAAATTACGAAACATTTGGCAACCTTGCTAATATGAAACAAAAAAATCAGCGCTATACCGGCTTCATTTAAAACAGAGGTGTTAAATGTAATCGTATTTTACCATCGAGTTGTAACCACAAATCAATACCAACTTCTGAAAAATGTAAACATAATTTCCGGTCCGCGTTGCATAATCGCTTTATCTTCTGAAATCTGCCAGGCAAAGTCGAAACTAAAACGTGTTTTATTGCTTATCTGAGTAAAGTAACTTATGTTGGGAACTACCCCATGATTAATGTCCGATAACCCTTTAAAGTTTTTCAACGGCATAATCGGAACATATTTAAATCCAAAGTAAAACTGGCTTTTTAGCATGAAATAATAAGACCAGCCCAGGGCGACTTCTGCCGAAAGCCAGTCATTGGTTTTGTACCTGTTGTATTTTATTTCGGCGTTTATACTACTGTTCCGTTTAAAGTTATGGTATTTTTCGCTGATATAACGAAGATAGCCACCATACACAAAATCGGGTTCGCGGTTAAAGTGGTTGAAAAAGGGTCCTATTTCCACTTTAGATCCGTGAAAGCGGGGAAGGAATTCGGCATATTGCCATTCAGAAGCAAGATTTTCAGGGCGCAATAAAAACATCGACTGGTTTAAAAACCCTGCAATATCGTCTGCTTCTTTTACAATATCGTGGCCTGTTGCCAACGACCGGTGGTTTTTTATTTTTTCGATTTTACGGGTTATCAACTGCTTTTCCTTGTCTGAAAAGGTGCGGCCTTTATAGTTTTTTTCAAGCAAATAGTCGGTTACCATTGCGTGGTTCATAGGTTGCAATCTGCCAGTACCCCATCCGGCACGCACTGCAAACCCGTAACGGAATTTTGTTGCATTGAATTTTTCGTCCAAATCGGTGATTATGCGGTTAGAGTCCCTTGTCGTTCCTATTGAATGTTGTCTGAAGAGGTCAAAATACCCCCGGGCTTTCACCTGCATCAGTGTAAAACTTTTGCTACTGTAGTAAAAAAGGTTTGAATAGTCTATTTCACCTTTGGCACGCAATCCGGTTAGTGAATGATCTGCCTGTTCATAATATGTTTTTGAACTGTCAATCCAGCTTCCGTTTCCATAAATTGGCCCCAAATCGAAGGCAATATTTAATTGCTCTTGTTTATAATCGACAAAAGTCCAGAAGCAATTTTTGAGTTGAAGGTTTAAGTTCCCTAAACGGAGTTCTTCCAATTTCCTTGTTTCATCGGTAAGCAACTCTTCGTACTCCGTATTTGTATTAAAAATAACTCCCAGGGTGCGCTCCTTCTTTTTGTAAAAGAAATTATTTTCAGATTGCCCGCTTGATGTAAGTGGTTGAAATACAAATGTGAATGCTGCTATTGTAAAGGCCAGCAAAAAATAATTACTTGTTTTTTTCTGTTTCATAGTTTAACAAAATTGGCTACATCCAAAAGGTAATACGTGTCAAAATTAATAAGAAAAGGTTAATTGAGGTTATTTTTTATTTTGCGGAGAAAAAACTTGTTTGGCAGTTGAAAAGCTTTGGTTAGTTTTGTCTTTCAAATACAAAACGATAAATATGCCGGAACAAAGCAAAAAAAGGAAAGTAACAACACATCGTTTGTCGGAAATGAAATTGCGTGGCGACAAGATAGCGATGTTAACTGCTTACGACTACAGTATGGCACAGTTGGTTGACGAAGCAGGAATTGATGTAATACTCGTAGGCGATTCAGCCTCTAATGTAATGTCTGGTCATGAAACAACACTGCCCATAACGCTTGACCAAATGATTTATCATGGTGCCTCGGTGGTGCGGGCAGTTCAACGCGCATTGGTAGTGGTTGACCTTCCTTTTGGTACCTATCAGGGGAATTCGCGTGAAGCTTTGAGCTCAGCTATCAGGATTATGAAAGAGACTGCTGCCGACACGGTAAAATTGGAGGGAGGGGCAGAAGTAATTGAGTCAGTTAACCGTATACTTTCAGCAGGTATTCCGGTAATGGGGCACTTGGGCCTTATGCCACAGTCTATACATAAATTTGGAACATACACTGTGCGGGCGAGGGAAAAAGATGAAGCGAAAAAGCTTCTGGATGATGCGAAACTTCTGGAAGAAGCCGGTTGTTTTTCCATCGTTTTAGAGAAAATTCCGGCCCAATTGGGGAAACAAGTGGCAGAAGAGCTGCGTATACCTGTAATTGGCATTGGTGCCGGTCCCCATGTTGACGGACAGGTGTTGGTTATTCACGATATGCTGGGGATAACACAACAGTTTTCGCCACGCTTTTTAAGGCGTTACCATAACCTTGCCGCAGAAATAAAAGGTGCCGTGGGAAATTACATTAACGACGTAAAATCGATAGATTTTCCCAACGAAAAGGAACAGTATTGAAAAGGGTTGAACTATAAAGGGGAATGTTCTATTATTATTTGAGGAAAATAGCGGAGACTTCTTGAAAATTATGGAAGTATTGTATGAAGATAACCATTTGATTGCTGTAAACAAAGCCTGTGGTGAGATTGTACAAAGCGACAAAACCGGCGATGAAACGGTAATGGACATCGTTAAAAGTTATCTGAAAAAAAAATACAACAAGAAGGGAAATGTGTATCTTGGGCTTCCGCACCGTCTCGACCGTCCCACAAGCGGCATCCTTCTTTTGGCAAAAACCAGCAAAGCATTGCCGCGGTTAAATAAGTTATTTCAAAGCAAATCGGCAGTTAAAAAAACCTATTGGGCAGTGGTGGATAACCGGCCCCCGAAACTTGAGGATACACTTGTGCATTACCTGATCAAAAACCAGGAAAAAAACAGGAGTTATGGTTATCTAACAAAGCGGGGAAATGCTAAAATGGCCAGCCTTACCTATCGCCATGTGGCCAGTATTAAAAATTACCATCTTCTTGAAATAGAATTACATACGGGCAGGCACCATCAGATTCGTGTGCAGCTGCGTCAACTTAAATTGCATATTAAAGGCGATGTAAAATACGGTTTTCCACGGCCTAATACCAACAAAGGAATTCATTTACATGCGCGTAAAATAGAATTGCAACATCCGGTAAGAAACAATATGCTTACCATTATTGCCAATCCGCCAGAAGATGCAGTATGGAATGCCTTTATGGATATTTTTCATGCCGGGAAATTCAGTCCCGTTCAAATGGTGTAACTGCGATTTAATACAATTGAAAAATCACAGGTTTACAAAAGGTTACTGGCCAATTCGGCAAGGTAGCTGCGTTCCCCTTTCAACAGGTTGATGTGGGCAAAAATTTCCTGATTACGCATTTTGTCTGTCATATAAGCCAATCCGTTGGATCTCATGTCGAGGTAAGGCGAATCGATCTGACAAAGGTCGCCGGTAAAAACCATTTTTGTACCCTCTCCGGCCCTGGTTATGATTGTTTTAACTTCGTGAGGCGTTAAATTCTGTGCTTCATCTATAATAAAATAGGCATTAGATAAGCTTCTGCCACGAATGTATGCCAGCGGTGTAATATTCAGACGTTCTTCTTTTTGCAACTCCTCAATAAGCAGGTATTCATTGCTCCGCGGATTGAAGTTATGCTTTATTACCGCCAGGTTATCAAAAAGAGGTTGCATGTAAGGGCTTATTTTTTCACCTGCATCACCGGGCAGGTAACCCATGTCGCGGTTACTCAGTGCAACAATAGGCCGTGCCAGAAGTATCTGGTCATAAATTTTGTTTTGCTCTATGGCAGCCGCAAGGGCAAGTAGCGTTTTCCCCGTTCCTGCTTTACCGGTCAGTGCAATAAGTTTTACATCGGGGTCCATCAATAAATTCAGGCTGAATGTTTGTTCCGCATTTCGTGGTTTTATGCCATAAGCCGCTTTTTTATCGATACGGTAAACACGGTTGCTTTTAGCATCGTAGCGTACCAGGGCACTCGACGAAGAGCCTTTTAAGATAAAACACTCATTGGCTTCGGCTTTAAAATCTGTATCAATTTCTTCCGGTTCAACAGACCCCTGTTTATATAAAGTATCGATTACCGAATCGTTAAAATTATCGAAATTAGTAACGTTTTTATCTAAAATATTTTCGTCGGTTACCTGGTCGGTTTTATAATCTTCGGCCTGTATACCCAACGATTTGGCTTTCATGCGAAGGTTTATGTCCTTGCTTATTAGCACAACCTTGCGCTTTGGGTAAGCTTTAACCGTGTATTCAGCAATGGCAAGAATGCGATGGTCGGGAATATCTTCCCTGAAAGACGCTTTCATCAAATCTGAAAAAGGCTTGCCGGTTTCTATCCTTAATTTTCCTTTTCCAACTCCCAAAGGTTTACCTCCGTTAAAAAGTTCGTCGCCTACAATATCATCAAGCAGCCGTGTGAATTCTCTGGCCTGATAATTGATTTGTCCGTTACCCTTTTTAAATTTATCCAGTTCTTCAAGTACGGTAATCGGAAGAATAATGTCGTTATCCTGAAACTGGTAAATACACGTATGATCGTGAAGAATCACATTGGTATCAAGAATAAAAATTTTGCTTTTTTTTGTTTTGCTCAGCATTGTCTAAAAATTAATTGGGGTAAATGTAAATAAATTGGATACATCTTAAAGGAATGAAATTAAAAATTAATAAACTTGCACCGGTTGATAAAAATTTTTTGAACATTGGATTATATTGATACTCTGGACTATCTGTTCACCCGGTTACCTATGTTTCAACGAACAGGGCCGAAGGCTTACAAAGATAACCTTGAAAATACCATTTTACTTGATCAGTTTTACGGGCATCCGCACCAGTCTTTTAAAAGCATACATGTGGCAGGCACCAACGGTAAAGGTTCAGTGGCGCACATGATAGCTGCCATATTGCAAATAGCGGGTTATAAAACTGCCCTTTATACTTCGCCTCATCTTACCGATTTCAGGGAACGAATTAAGGTGAATGGAGACATGATTGGTAAAGAAGAAGTGGAAGCCTGGGTAAAAAACTATATCAGGAAAAATAAAAAATGGAAGCTGGAACCATCTTTTTTTGAACTCACCGTAGCCATGGCATTCGATTATTTTGCAAAGCAAAAAGTTGATATTGCCGTGGTTGAAACCGGGCTGGGAGGGAGGCTCGATTCCACTAACATTATTTTGCCTGAAGTGAGTGTAATTACCAATATTGGTTTAGACCATACCGATTTGCTTGGTGGTACTTTGGAGAAAATTGCCTCTGAAAAGGCCGGTATCATTAAACCCAAAATTCCTGTAGTGATTGGTACAACGCAGAAAGCAACAGAACCGGTTTTCAGGTCGGTGGCAAAAGATAAAAATGCGGATATTTGGTTTGCTGACCAGGAGTATTTAGCTGCATATTCGATGGCCGGAACCGATGAAAAACAGATTTTTAATGTTGAAAAAGGCCATATGCTGGTCTACCCGGATTTAAAGTTAGATCTGCTGGGGACTTATCAGCGGAAAAATCTGCCGGCGGTTTTAAAAACTGTTGATTTACTGATAGAAAAAGGGTGGATAATCTCCAGAAATCACGTATATGGAGGCTTAGAGAATACCGCATTGCTTACGGGGCTTCACGGGCGTTGGCAGGTTATTGGCCATAATCCATTAGTGATTTGCGACACGGGGCACAACGAAGACGGCATACAACAGGTTGTCGAACAGTTAAAAAATACGCCTTACCGTAATCTTCATATTTTATTTGGTGTGGTGGGCGACAAAAACCACGATGCGGTGCTGCAATTGCTTCCCAAAGATGCCCACTATTATTTTGCTAAAGCTGATATCCCCCGGGCAATGAATGAAAAAGCCCTTGCTGAAAAAGCCCTTAAGTTTGGATTGCATGGAGAGACTTATCCTACTGTGGCTTTGGCCTTTGAGTCAGCCAGAAAGAATGCTTCAACACAAGACGTTATCTTTGTGGGGGGAAGTACGTTTGTGGTAGCCGAAGTATTGTAGTTATTTTTCTTCAAATTCTTTGCAGAACTAAAAATAGCTTATATATTTGCAGCGCTTTTCTGAAAAAGGAAGCACGTTTGAAATATTAGGGCGATTAGCTCAGTTGGTTCAGAGCATCTGGTTTACACCCAGAGGGTCGGCGGTTCGAATCCGTCATCGCCCACAAAATTGAGAAGCTGGTATTTTCCGGCTTTTTTTATTCTGATTAAAACTTCTTTTTTCTTTCCTCTACGTCATAATCATCTTGCAATTCAATCCGGAAATTTGCTGTCGTTTCCAAAATAAGAGGCTAATCTTGGGGCTGTATCTGCGATAACCCTACGCTTTTTCTGATTGTCAGGGTTGTCTGTGTTTGTAGCGTTGCAATATTTTTCCATAATTTAAGTAGTTATACTCAACACAAGCATGAAAAAATAAACAATGTGTTCAGAATATTTTTTCAGATAAAAAAATGATTTTTTTTCATATCACGCGCAACCAGTAAAACCTAAATTGCATCTACAACATAAACCGGTAAAAATACATTAACCGAATATCATATAACGCTGTGTCTTATTTTGTGAAGTTTCAAACAGATTTAATACGAAAAATGAAGGACATTTAAAAAATAAAAATTAACCAGCATGAAGAAATTGAGTTTAGCAGTATTTTTTGCGCTGTTCACCCTGGCCGTTTTTGCCCAACCAGGTAAAGGTTATATTTATCTGAAGAACGGGAGTGTCGTTAAAGGAAAATATTTTTACACACATGACCAATCAAAATTGCAGGTAGCTTCCGGTGGAAACTACTGGGTTTTTGATGCTACTGAAGTCGATAGTATTTTAAGTTTCCGCAACCATAGAATGAATAGCAAGTATAGAATGAACAACCATATGAACGATATGGCTCCTCGTTCGTTTTTTATGCGCACGGAAATAGGTGTTTTGGCCGGAAGCGCTGAAAATAACCGAGAAGCGCCACTCAGTTTTTCTGTTTCTTTAAACAACTATTATCATAGCCTTTTTTCGCTGGGGGTTGGCACCGGCTTAGAAACGCTGCAAGAATCGTATTTGCCCCTGTTTGTGAATTTTGAATACCGGTGGAGAGAATCTTATTCAACACCATATTTCTTCTTAAAAACCGGTTATATGGTTCCGCTGGGAGATGCTAATGTAGTTACCCCTTATCATTATGAGCCATGGAGAAGTAGCATACCTAATCCTAAATATTACAATGATAAGGTTAATGCCAAAGGCGGTTTTATGGTCAATCCCGGAGTTGGGTACAACCAAATGTTTACCCCAAGTCTGGGGATGTCTTTTGCATTTGGCTATCAGTTTCACCGGTTGCAGTATCGGGGCGAAAAAGACTACGGCCTCGACATTGATTACAACCGTATTACCATCAAAATAGGGATTATCTTCAATTAAAAAACACAGTAAAATGAAAACTAAACAAAATATACTTTTATTGCTTGCAATAATTTTATTATCAGTTTCCTGCAAGGATAAATATATCGAGATTTTTACTTCTAATTCACCTATTTACATGTCTTATGAAGATTTGCGTAAGTCGGTAAAATTAACCGATGCGACCGATCTTGTCAACCCGGGGAAATTGTATTTTAAAGATGGATATATTTTTATTAACGAAGAGATGAAAGGCATTCATATTATCGATAACCGTAATCCTTCCGACCCTAAAAATATCGGTTTTATTGAAGTGCCCGGAAATGTGGATATGGCCATTAAAAACGATATTTTGTATGCCGATAGTTATATCGACCTGATAGCCATTGATATATCAAACATAGGTAATCCCAAGGAAGTGAAAAGGATAGAGGAAGTTTTCCCATATACCTTGCCACCGCTTGAAGATGAAGATTTCAGGATGGCAGAAATAGATAAAGAAAAGGGCGTGGTCACAGGATGGGAAATAAAAAAAATACGGCAGGAGATAGAACATACCTACTATCCTTTTTACTATTTCGCCAACAAAACAGAAGGGTTTTCAGCGTTGGATGGTGCTATTGGCGGGCCTGTTGCTAATGGAAGCACTTTTGGGATTGGCGGGTCAATGGCCCGATTTGGCCTGTATAACGATTATCTTTATACCGTAGACCAATCTACACTTCATATTTTTGATGTTAAAAATGCCGATAGCCCAAACGACATTGGTTCGCGAGCTGTTGGTTGGAACATCGAAACCCTTTTTATGTACGATGGGCACATGTTTTTGGGAACCCGGACAGGGATGCAAATATTTGACCTTGATGTACCTACAGTGCCTAATTATATCGGGCGGTTTAACCATGCAACCAGTTGCGATCCTGTGGTAATATCCGATGGATATGCTTATGTTACACTACGGGGAGGAAATGCTTGCGGAAGCAATATTAACCGGCTCGATGTGGTAAAATTTGCAAACGATTATAAAGAGAGAACATTAATTGCTTCCTATCCGTTGCATGGCCCCTACGGATTGGGTATCGACGATGAAATACTATTTGTTTGCGATGGCGATGCAGGCCTTAAAATTTACAATGTAGAAGATAAATTGCACATCGATGATAACATGATTGCCAGCTTTTCAAATATCAATACCTACGATGTTATTCCACTGAACGATGTTTTGTTTATGATTGGTGACGATGGGTTTTACCAGTATGACTACTCCGACCTGCAGGATATTAAGCAACTGAGTTTTATAAGAGTTAAGAAAGATGAATAAACAATCCGAAAAGGCAATCATGCACAAAAAAAACTCCGCATTTATGCGCAAACCCAAATTGTTCTATTGAATTATGCTCCTTTCAATCAATACGTATTTATACCTTTTAATTCAATTTTCAAAAGCCCGGCACTCAGCCGGGCTTTTTTATGGTTATCCGCCTTTTATTATCTACTTTTGTGGTCGCTTTTTATCCATTTTTGGGGAATGGAGAAAAAGTAGATTTTTAATTTAATGCAAATTGTTAATGTTCAGAAAGATGGAGATGTGGGCAAAAATAAAGAAAAAAAAGTGGGGAAAAATATTGGTGTCGGTAATCATTATGGTCAAGATTTTTGTATTAGTAATGATTATTGGCGCTGCTCATTCTGATGATAGCAACCTGAATGATAACGCTACAGTGAAATATATATCGGCTGCCATGCCCGAGTCCATCACTTTTGCCGGCGAAGCGGTGCCACTCGATGAATTTGATGTTTTTGAGGCACTCGACCGGGAGTTGTTGTCGAATGCCTATTTCCATTCGCAGACAATACGATATATCAAGCTGACAACCAGGTATTTTGCCATTATCGAACCTATCCTGAAAGCCAAGGGCATCCCTGACGATTTCAAATACCTGGCATTGGCAGAAAGTGGTTTTAATCCACGGGCGGTATCACCGGTTTTTGCCGTAGGATTGTGGCAGTTTATGAAAGGTACAGCACAAGATTATGGGTTGATTGTAAACAGCGAAGTAGACGAACGATATCACGTTAAAAAATCGACTTATGCTGCCTGTAATTACCTGAAAGATGCCTACAAACGTTATGGAAATTGGACGATGGTAGCTGCTTCCTATAACGCAGGAATGGCAGGCATCGATCGCCAGATAGATCGCCAAAAAACCGATAGTTATTACGATTTATTACTTGTAGAGGAAAGCCAGCGCTACCTGTTCCGCATTCTTGCCCTGAAACAAATACTTGAAAACCCTGAAAAATACCATTTCTATATTTCTGAAAATGAAAAGTATCCTGTAATTCCCACCCGCATTGTGGAAGTGAATGGCCCGGTGGAGAGTTTTGCCCAATTTGCAAAAGACAATGGCCTGTCGTACAAACGGTTGAAAGACTTTAACCCCTGGCTGCGTGACAATAAATTAACCAACAGCGCCGGAAAGTCATACGAAATAGAAATCCCCGTGTTAAATTAGATTAACTACCGGGCATGCAGAAAGTGAAAGAAGAACAGGTTACAGAGGCCATGGCAACCGATGAGGCCGGGGAAAAAATTGCTGTTTACGGGGCAAGGGTGCATAACCTCAGAAATATCAATGTTGAAATTCCACGCAATAAGCTTACGGTGATAACAGGCCTCAGTGGTAGTGGAAAGTCTTCCCTGGCTTTCGATACTATTTATGCAGAAGGGCAACGCCGCTACATCGAAACATTTTCAGCTTATGCCCGCTCTTTTTTGGGAAATATGGAGCGCCCCGATGTGGATAAAATTACCGGCTTAAGCCCGGTGATAGCTATCGAACAAAAGATTACCTCACGCAATCCCCGGTCAACCGTTGGCACTGTTACCGAAATTTACGACTTCCTCCGTTTATTGTTTGCCCGTGCAGCAGAAGCTTTCTCTTGCAACACAGGCGAAAAAATGGTTAAATATTCTGAAGAGAAGATATTACAGCTTATTAAAAACGACTTTCAGGAGAAAAAAATTGCCATTCTTGCTCCTGTTGTAAAAGGTCGAAAAGGACATTACCGCGAACTCTTTGAGCAAATCCGCAAAAAAGGGTTTCTGTCGGCACGCATCGATGGTGAAATAACAGAATTAAAACATAACCATCGTGTTGACAGATATAAAACCCACTTCATAGAAATAGTTATTGACAAACTGAAGGTTGATGATTCAGGGATTAAACGCTTGAAATCGAGTGTGCAAACTGCGTTGAAACACGGTGGCGGAATCCTGATGATATTGGATCATGACACACAGGATGCAAAATATTACAGCCGCCTGCTGATGTGCCCCACAACAGGTATTTCCTACAACGAACCTGCACCGCACAGTTTTTCTTTTAACTCGCCGCAGGGAGCATGTCCGCGATGTAACGGCCTGGGGCGTATTACTGAAATCGACCTGGACAAAATTATCCCCGATAGGAACAAGAGTATCGCCAAAGGAGGTATAGCTCCGCTCGGCCTCCAGAAAAACTCGTTGATTTTCTGGCAGATAGAAGCAATTGGCGAAAAGTATGATTTTAAACTTACAACACCCGTTAAAGATATTCCCGAAGAGGGGTTACAAGCGGTTTTGTTCGGTACAAACGAACGCATTCAGCTTAAAAATACACCTTTGGGAACAACTATGAATTACCTTATGACTTACGACGGGGTTATTAAACATATTGAAAGTCAGCGGGATGAGAATTTTTCAAAAACAGCCCGAAAATGGGCTAACCAGTTTGTGAAAACCAATGTTTGCCCCGAGTGCGAAGGAATGCGCTTAAAAAAAGAATCATTGTATTTTAAAATAGATGGGAAAAACATTTCAGAATTGGCACAACTCGACCTGAACGAACTTGGTGATTGGTTTACGGGACTGGAAGAGCGGTTGAGCGAACGGCAAAAACTGATAGCTGCGGAGGTAATAAAAGAAATACGCGACAGGCTGGGGTTTATGTTGGGCGTTGGGCTAAACTACCTAGCCCTCGATCGTACTGCACAGAGTCTTTCCGGTGGCGAATCGCAACGCATAAGGCTGGCCACACAAATTGGGTCGCAACTGGTTAATGTATTGTATATTCTCGATGAGCCCAGTATCGGCCTACACCATTGCGATAACCTAAAATTAATACACGCCCTGGAACAGTTGCGCGACACAGGTAACTCTGTAATTGTTGTAGAGCACGATAAAGATACCATGTTGCATGCCGATTACCTGGTAGACATGGGGCCTTTTGCCGGCCGTCACGGTGGTGAATTAGTAGCTGCAGGAACTCCTGCAGAGGTGTTGAAAACAACAACACTGACGGCCGACTATCTCAATAACAAAAGGAGTATTCCCATTCCGGAAAAACGCAGGGATGGCAGTGGAAAATCACTCAGGTTAATTGGTTGTACAGGCCATAACCTCAAGGGAGTCGACCTTGAAATACCGCTTGGAAAACTGATTTGTGTAACAGGGGTGTCAGGGAGCGGAAAGTCCACATTAATTAATGAAACATTACAACCTGTGTTGAGTCAGCATTTTTATAAGTCGTTGAAAGACCCGTTGCCTTTTAAAAGTGTTCACGGCCTTGAATATGTTGATAAAGTAATACGCGTTGACCAGTCGCCGATTGGCCGCACACCACGCTCCAATCCTGTTACCTATACCAACGTTTTTTCTGATATCAGAAACCTGTTTGCACAATTGCCTGAATCAAAGATTCGGGGTTACAAACCCGGGCGCTTTTCGTTTAATGTGAAAGGCGGGCGTTGCGAAGAGTGCCAGGGAGGAGGTTTAAAGCAGATTGAAATGAATTTTTTGCCCGATGTGTATGTACACTGCGATAAATGCAACGGCAAACGTTATAATCGCGAAACACTGGAAGTGCGCTATAAAGGTAAATCCATAAGCGATGTATTGGAAATGACAATCGAACAGGGGGTAGCATTCTTCGATGCCATACCTTCTGTCTCTTCCAAACTGAGAACATTGCAGGAGGTGGGCTTGGGGTATATCACACTGGGGCAGTCATCTACAACCCTGTCGGGTGGCGAATCGCAACGGGTGAAACTGGCTGCAGAACTATCTAAACGCGATACGGGACGAACACTTTACATCCTTGATGAACCTACTACCGGGCTTCACTTTGAAGATATCCGTGTGTTGCTTGAAGTGCTTAAAAAGCTGGTTGATAAGGGGAATACAGTAATTGTGATAGAACACAATATGGACGTGATAAAAACAGCCGACTGGATTATCGACATCGGGCCTGAAGGCGGAAAAAAAGGCGGCGAAATTCTGTGTGCCGGAACACCCGAAGAAATTATTAAAAACAAAAAATCTTATACCGCTATTTATTTAAAGGATGAACTGAAGGGGTGACAGGTAAAATCTTATTAGTAATAATGAGTGTAACTGGTTCTGTATAAAATCTTTATCAGATATGTTATGTTGTATTTTATAAATAACGTTTTACATTAGAATTCATCTGTAGCCTACCGGTAAATTAATATTTTCTTTTTTTCACCACCCAAACTGTGCAACACAAAAAAAACTGTTTTGTCGGCAAATAGGATTTTCCCTTGTGGCTTGAAGCGTTTTCCTTATTTTTGCATTTCTAAAAAACAGATACATGAAGCAAGTTGAAATTTTTTGCGAAAATACAGGGTCGTGGCACAGCTACCCCCTTAGCACTTCGCTGTTGGAAATAAGTAAAGACCTTAACATAAAGCTTGAATACACCGTTTGCGGCGCCTGCGTTAACAACCAGGTGAGGGAACTTACATTTTGTGTTGTCAAAAACAAGCACATTAAGTTTTTCGACGTTTCGCACCCCGATGGGATGCGGTTGTATATCCGTAGCTTGTTTTTCGTGTTGTATGCAGCAGTAAAGGAGGCTTTTCCCTATGTTTCACTGCAAATCCAAAACTGTATTTCTAACGGTTATTTTTGCGAATTGAACGGACTGGAGCGAGAAATTACCGGTTCCGATATTTTCTCCATTGTGGAGGAAATGAAGGCGTTGATAGAAAAAGATGTTCCATTTGTTAAAAAGACGATATTGACGACCGATGCAGTTGAGTTGCTTATGCAACAAAGGTTGGAAGAAAAAGCCAGGTTGTTCGGCCAGCAGGGAAAACTGTTTACATCGCTTTATTTTTTAAACGACCTGGCCAACTATTTTTACGGCCATTTGCTTCCTTCAACAGGCTATATTTCAAATTTTGGACTAATACCTTATAAACACGGGTTGCTTTTACAAATGCCCGATAAAAATAACTTTTCCCAACTTTTGCCTGCGCCCAAACAACCAAAACTGTACGATATTTTCGAAGAACAAAAAAACTGGGCTGAAATAATGAACGTACCCACCATAGGCCATTTAAACGAAATGACGATGAATGGCGAAGGAGGGAGTGTAATAAAAATATCAGAAGCACTGCACGAAAAAAAGATTGCAGAAATTGCCAACGATATATATTCCCGTGGCGACCAGATAAAAGTGGTGCTAATTGCGGGACCTTCAGCATCCGGAAAAACAACATTTAGCAAACGCCTGGGTGTACAACTGGCGGTAAACGGGTTGCGGCCTTTCTCAATTTCTCTCGACGATTACTTTGTAAACCGCGAAGAAACACCTCTCGACGAATTCGGTGAATACGATTTCGAATCATTGCATGCTATCGATATAGATTATTTCAATGCGCAGCTTATCCAACTTATGAAAGGCAAAGAGGTACGGCTGCCAAAATTCGATTTTCATTTGGGTAAAAGGATGAAAAACGGCAGAAAGCTAAAGCTGTTGCCGGGCGATGTGTTGGTAGTGGAAGGTATTCATGGCATGAATCCCGGATTGCTTACACAGGTGAAGGAGGAAAATACCTACCGTATTTTTATTTCAGCATTAACCCAAATCTCTTTCGATGAGCATATGCATATTCCTACGGCAGACAATCGTTTGATACGCAGGATTATACGCGATAGTAAATATAGAGGGTACCCGGCTGTGGAAACTTTAAAACGATGGCCCTCGGTGCGTCGCGGTGAAGAAAAAAATATTTTTCCATACCAGGAAAATGCCGATGTGATGTTCAATTCGGCTACACTCTACGAACTGGCAGTATTAAAAAAGTATGCAGAACCAGTGTTAAAGTCGGTAAACGAAAATGAAAAGGAATACAGCGAAGCCAACCGTTTGTTGAAATTCCTTTCCTTTTTTAAACCCGTTGATGATTCTGAAATCCCTCCTACATCTTTGCTACGCGAGTTTTTAGGTGGAAGTAGTTTCGTGTACTAACCTTCATTTTATAGAGAAACCTTAAAGATTTTCTTATCCTACTATATAATTAGGTAGGCCAAATTAAAGTGTAATAATTTGGGGTAGTAATTAAATATAAAAATGAATAGTATGCTTGGTAGAAATTGACATGAAAATACTATTCATCATATAAGGTTTTGATAATTATTACGCCATGATTAAATGGTTGAAAAAACGGTACCGTAGATTTACTTTTTACGGTTAATATGTAAAATAGATTGTTATTTAACGTAAATTTGAGATTGTAAATAAATACCTGTTCTTTTTTACTTTTTTACATTGTTGAAAAGAAAAAATACCGTATAATTGTATATTTAAACATGAAACTCAATGCACTATGTAGAGGAATATATGGGATATAGTGCAACTAAAAAATAGCATGAGCAACGAGTTTTAAGTTAGAAAAACAGAAATTGGAATATTTTAGGATTGTTAACCGTATGCATTACAGGTACATTTTTATTTGTTATAACAATCCTATTTTTGTGTTTTTGAAATTTTTATGAAAATAAACAGTTAAACCTAACAGCTTAGAACTTGTTCGTTTAACATTTTAATGATTTAATTGATACTATTTAACTTAACCATGACCTATGTAAAAATACCCATTATTTAATGTGCAGTTTTTATCTAATTCGGATAATTCAATTTAATTTTTTAGTTCCGGCTTAGATTAATTTTAACTAATCAGTTTTAATAGTAAAACACTTTTCAGAACTGAGAGATAATTTTAGAAAATTATTATTTGATCTAACCTCTGCTAAAACAATACTGCTCATTTTGGCTATTATTAGTTTATCAAATATATTATAATTTTTAAATAAATATTTTAAAGGCCTGGGCCTTTAAAGATGCAACAGGCGTGTGAAAAAACATAAAAACAAATAAATATGAGAAAATTTACATTTTTAGCAATCAAAAAAAGCCTTTTGGTTTTTTTGAGCTTTTTTTTCGTATTAAATAACTTGTCAGCCCAAGACATCAGGATTGGTTTTCCGGTTGCCCCGGAATCAATTGATGCCTGTGGCGATCCGGGAACACTTACTGTGCGCCTGGCTGTTATTTTTACCAATACCTATAATGCAGAGGTGGCAGTGCAGCTGCCTGCCGGGGTATTCTACGAGAGTGGTTCATTAAGTTTGGATTATACCAACAATGGACATGGTATTACTGTTCTTGATGACAGCAACCTTAACAAGCCGGTTTTTCAGGTAACACCAGGGGTACTGTCTGCTACCGATACAATCATATTTTCGATTGATCGTTATGCTGATTGTAGCCTTACCGAACAACGCGATGTTGGCGATGAGGTCATTATCAGCCACGATGCGGGTGTCGATATCAGTGCCACTTCAAACAACTATACTGTCAGGTATGGTGTTGTTTCGCAAATTTTTACCAGTTCGGGCAACTTAACGCTTAGCGTTATAAGCATGCCTACTGATACCATTTGTAGAACTTTCGACCTTAGGCAGGGGGGCATTGGCGCCATTACGGTGCCTATGGTACATATCGCTGAAGTAGGTTCTGGTATTGAAAATTATCACCTCAAATACGACGGTAACGTACTAATGCCCGACTCTGTTGTAGGCAATTTATTATATTACACTATCGACTTGTCACAACCTCCATTTGCCGGAGCTATTGGTAATGGTGATACTTGGTTTGAAAACGGCGAAGTTATACCTTTTGAAGAATGTTTTAGGGTAAACGATTGTGCCCAGGCCAATAATACGGTCACACATACAACTACCTGGGGCTGTTCCGGCCTACTCTGTCAGGAAACCGAACACCTGGTTGGTTCCGTGGCTATTAACAGTTCGGCACCGCCAGTGGTGCTAAAACGAGCCGGCCATTCGAGAGTTCAGTGCCTCGATAACTCATCTTTGGGCATTGATACTTTTATGATTATAAACGAAAACCCCAGCGATGTATATGTCGATATCAATCCTAGGCTATCTATTACTGCAAGTAATTATTGGTTGTATAGTCAGAATAATTTGTTAGGTTCACTCGATCTTGGTTCTGCGCGTATTTGGCATGGCAGCAACGGAACGCCTGCTGCTTTTGATGCCGATACGGTGCGTACAGGTTCGGCTAATGCTGGTTGCGGCGGTGCTACTAATGTCCGTACCTATGCCGAATTTGATCACCTTATACCCGCAGGAGACACCGTTTTTGTGGTAGTTCCTTTTACAAATTGCTGTCCAAACACATGTTCCAATGCTTATTTGCCTTTTGTTCGTTTGATGACACGTGTTTCGGATCCTTGTAATCCTGCATCTTTCACCTTGTCCGGCATGGACGGTAGAGGGCATGTTATTCCAAGAGCAAAAAGAACGAGTGATCCGGTAGCTTCAGGCGATGCCTCTTTGAGTGATGGACAAACCGGAACATTCTGTATGGAATATCCTACTTACAGTTTAATTGGCGATTTAGATACAGCAACAGCATATGTTGAGGTAAATGTTGACCTTCCTGTGGGGTTGGCTTACACCGCTGGTGGTATTAGTGCGGTGCTTGGCAGCGGTACTACCCATACTGCAACGCCACTTAGTGAAACCATAACCGGCGATGCAGCTTCGGGTACCAGTGTTACACTTAGATATGATTCTGATGATTTCAGACAACCCGGAATAAATAATGTGTTTACAATTTGTTTATCGGCAACGCTCGATTGTAGCGTTGCTACCGGTGGTACCCAAAATATCACTTACAGCTGGAGCCATAATCCTAATCCAACTTGTACCGACCAATGTAATATACCTATGGATTGTTCAAGCAATTATGCTGTATTTTTAAATTGTCCGCCACCCTGTCCTGATGGTGGTGGAGTAGTGCTCCAGAGCGGAGCTGCACGAACAAATATTGGAGCTGATGATTCCGGTAACCTCCGCTATTGGACTACCGACGTACCTGCTGACCCGCTAACTGTGCGCCTCGACCGTTTGAGCCCCGGCGATACGGTTGGGTTCACTGCCCTGGTAAATGCTCAAACAGGTTTGCAATCAACCGGGGGCTTGGGGGGAACCTGGTCGGGTGCCTATTTCCACCAGAATATGTCATGGGGGCAGGTATTCGAACCTGTTGAGGCCGAAGGTATTCTTTACCTTGCCGGCACGCCTTATCCGTTTTCTGGTTTAACAGGTGTACAATACAGCATGTCGGGTTCACAGCAGGCAACTTATCGTTGGGATCTCACTCCGGCCAACCTGAATGCCCTTAATCCGGCCATTCCTGCCGGTGCTACCTATACCGATAACGACTCGGTACGGATATTTACCACCTACCGCTTTGTGGAAACCGATAACCGCTGGTATAGCATGAACCGTTATACCAGTAGTGTTCCCGGTGGTCTTTTAGGGGCAGAAAGAATGGATGTAGTTAATACTTACCAGCTTACTACCGACGGCGGTGCCAGCCTTTATGCTTGTAATTATACTGTAGACGGGGTCACCCTGGTTTCGATGGCTGTGGTTTGGTTTAATGGACCTAGGAGTAACGTAACCCCCACATGCAATGCATACACACCTTACTATACCAGGTTTTATACATACAGAGGAGGGGTGTTAAGCACCGAATACGATTTCTTTCCCAATGAGTTTAGGCCTATATTGCGCCTTGATACCTTATATATCCCCTTTAAAAATGGTGTTGATTTAAGCCACATACGACTTTTGTTATATACTCGCGCCAATGGTGGCAATAGCTGGCCGCAGCTTCAAAATTTAAATTTTTATACCGGCGCAGAGGTTGTTGAAGGTACAGATGGCTACACGCTTATAGTAAGAGATCTTTATGAAAACCATGGAGGTTCCTTGAGGTTCTACGAAGATATGATTGATTACATATTCGATCCTTATTTTATAAATAATTGTGCTCTTTTACCGCTGTCAGAAGATCCTGACCAAAATAAGTGGAATCGGGATATGGTGTATTCTTCCGTAACGAGTGGTGCTTCTTATACAGCAAGCCGGGAAAGGGTTGTTCAGGTTTATCCATCAGGTAATTACAATTACGTCCAGTCGCCCTTTACGGTTGACGGAATTGGTACCCCTACCTCTTTTAACCTGCAAATTACCAACCAGGATGCACAAAATGTGGATTATAACTGGTTGGCAGTTGTGCCTAACCCGAATGTAGAGTTCTTCGGGGCTTCTGTGGGTGGCACACCTCTGCCATATAATAGTACCATGGGGTATTTCGAAATGGGTAACTACCCGGGAAATACAACTATCGATGTAGAATTACAAGTAAAAATGAATGGTTGTTCACCCAGTGATTTTCTGGTACTACACGGATGGAATTGTACCGGTTATCCGGCAGATGTTGATGTAAGCGGATGTTCTTACGATACGATTCCATACCTGATCCGCCCACAACTGGCACAGATACAATTGGAGATAACCGATCAACCTACAGGCGAAACAGATCTTTGCGATACCATTACCGTTGCAATGAATTACAGTTCTGCCGGGCAGGCTGATCTTTTCTATCCAAAAATTGAAGTGGAAGCTATTTCAGGAATAAACCTGCAAGCTGTTAATGGCCGATATGTAGGAACAACAGGTGTGCTCGAAGCAATGTCTTACACCGTCCTTCCAAATGGAAACTGGGAGATTGATTTAACTCAACATTCCGAAGTTCCTGCCGATAGTTTACCAGGTGTAGCCAGTAATTCAGCGGTTAATCCACGCCAATTCCAGTTAGAATTTAAATTCCTAACCGACTGTGATTTTACTCCGGGTGATAAACTTGGATTTATTGCGCGGGGCGATAGCCCGTGCGGAGATCCTGCAACCGGATCAAACTCTCATACATATACTAACCCGTTTAAAATAACCGGAGCTAATCCTTACGAAGTAGTTCTTGACGTTACTGTGGACGATACGAATTTGCCACTCAATGGTTGTGGCAGCCTTACTCCGGTAACAGTTAATATTAAAGCAACTATTCTGGGGGCCACAACAGCTAATACAGATACATTGCTTGTAGAATTGCCTGCAGGTGTCAATTACATACCGGGCAGCGATAATTGTACTACTGCATCATGTCCGGCATATTCAAATACTGTTACACAGCCTGATGGCAGTACAATTGTTAAGTTTAAAATGCCCGATGGCGTAGCTTCATTTGATTTTGTTGAATATAGCTTCCAGATAGCTTCATCTAATATCGATGCTTGTACCGATTCACTGGGTTATCGCATTAAATATCTTTATAATGTTGGAGATTTAGCCTGTGGTACAAGTATCTGTTCGGATATTGTATCTATTCTTGGTGATTATAGAGGTGGCTTTTCTGTAACAAAAATGATTCCTTCATTTGATACTTTAATAGTTTGTTCAGATGATAATTATCATTATCTCTCCGGTGAGGTTATGGCTAACGTTTTTGACCTTGCTGCTGGTGAGTCTCTTGTTATAAATGCTTATTGTCCTGGTGATACTACAACAGTCTTAGCAAGCCATGCTGTTGAAGGGCCTATTAGTGTTGGAGCTACTGCTGCATTTAACTTTCCGGTAGCAAAAGTATGCGTTTCGGATAGTTTATACCTTAAAATTGATAAAGCAAACAATTGTATTTGTGCTTCAGTAGATACAATTGTTCCTATAAGTACGATCATAGTTAACGCACCTATTGTAACAGATGCGAACTGTGACAGTCGCGAGAACGGCACTGCCGAGTTCAGTGTATCTTCAGGTGGTACACCTCCATTT
>PDWI01001470.1_pt1 | contig 39168 bp, 38 predicted proteins | sample 1430891 | NCBI WGS metagenome assembly PDWI01 (sample SAMN01162508, study PRJNA174530) | Oral metagenome, whole genome shotgun sequencing project. | biome: Marine environment; feature: Marine mammal; material: Swab sample of the gingival sulcus; isolation source: swab sample of gingival sulcus... | reverse complement strand
GAGTGCAATATCGTGTACGTCCGCACATTGATTTACCAATTCGAACATCTTTTTATATTGATCAGAAGATCCGCAAGTAAAATAGCCTTTTTCATTACACAGTTGATATATTGCATTAACCATCTTTTCCTCCTTAGTAATGCTTGTTAAAAACCATTTTCACAATAGCTAACATACAAAACATCTTTTCCGTAAAAGCCGTCTTCAATTGAAAACTCATAACCTTTATCCATAAGCATATCTGTAACGACATCGACAGTTTCACGAGGAATATCATCAATATTGACTTCAACCGAACAAATTTCGTCACCACTTATTCCGAATACTATAATTTCTCGATTAATTTTTCGTTTAATAGCGTCAAACAAATCTTTTGCTTTCATTTTTGCCTCCTCTTGTAATTGTTTTTAGCTCGCTTCTTCAAATAAGTCAGATACCTTGCATTCCAAAGCTTTAGCTATAACTTCCGCTCTAAGATGATTTGTTTTTTTTTGTTTTTCCACTCTCTATTCTGTTAATTGAATTTATAGGTAATCCAGCTTTGAGAGAAATTGCTGCTTGAGAAAGCCCAGTTTTAATTCGCTGCTTTTTAATTTCTTTTACATTTGGTATTAAAAACATCAGTCTACCTCCTTACGTTTACGAATGTAATAGTTTCTGTTTTATTTATTATAATATTTACATTAGTAAAAGTCAACTATAAAAATAAAAAGCTTATTTTACATATGTAAAAGTGTATGCTAAAATATAAAAAAACTACTTGTAGGAGCAAAAAAATGAATGAAAAAAATAATAGTATGCCTGATATATTAAAATATCTTAGGAAGAATAAAAACATGACTCAAAAAGAGCTTGCTGATGCAATCGGAGTAAGTTATTCAGCTATAATTAGCTATGAAAATGGTTATCGAGAACCAAACTCAAAAGCAATGGCTAAGCTTGAAAATTTTTATGGAGTTACTGGGGATTTTCTTCGGGGTAATATTCATAAAACGCCAAGGGCTGATAAAATCAACAAATCCTTTAATTCGCTTGTTAACGAATATAAAAATAGAATGAATGAGGCTGATGATAAAACTAAAGAAGTGATGGTACTATTATTTCAGCAAGTTGTGAGAGTTATTATTAAGAAAAATCTTATTGAAAAATTAAATGATTTTAATATGCAAGATTTTCATAATCTTAACAAATTAATTGAAACTTATATTGCTCTGAAATACGATTCTAAAGACAAGGTACTCGAACGTATTTATGAACTTACTATCATCGAAAAAGCAGAGAATAATCGGCACTAAAATCTATTAAAAAACATATTTAATTGACACACGTTAATCTTAAAAAATTGCTCTAAAAATAGCCGTTTTTTTGTTCGCCTTAAAAAATCGACAAAAAACGCGTTAACCCCAGTAAAATAGCCATTTTCTCTAAGGCGAACAAAAAACACAAAAAGTTCGCCTTAGATTTTTAAACGTTCTCAAAAAAATCGTTATCGTCAAGCCTTTTTAAAACCCCTTTTTTAACAAAACATTAAAGACTGTTTAATAACAGAAAAATCAACAATTTTTATTGTTATCAAAGCTAGGTTTTTTTCAAAAAACTCACAAAAACTGTTTTAAAAAAACAACCCCAAAAAAACCGCTTTTTTAGTTCCCATTAAAAAAACAGCAAAAATCGCTGCAAGCCAGTAAAATACACACTTTTTCTAATGGGAACTAAATTGGCAAAAAGTTCCCATTAGATTTTTTAAATGTTCTCAAAAAATTGTTATAATCAAGCCTTTTTAAAACCCTTTTTTAATAAATTTTAAATACCGTTTAATAATAGAAAAATCATCATTTTTAATGCTATTAAAGTTGGGCTTTTTCAAAGCAATTTTTCTTGCAAAATTTATTAAAATAAAAGGCTCTAAATATCCCATATTTTATGTCCCATTAAAAAACGAACAAAATAACGCTGAAAGCATTGAATTTGCTTGCTTTCAGCGAATGTCCCATTAGAAAACAAAAATGTCCCATTAAAAAACTTTATTGATTTATGCATTTTCTTTATACCATTTAATATTAGTAAAATCAACGCTTTCAGCGTTATTTTTATATTGCTTTTTAAAAGGTTTTTAAAAGGTATTAAACGCTTTTTTAAAAGGCAATTTCAAAACATCTGTTTTAATCGTTTTTTGCCAAAAACCCGCATTTTTTTCGGACAAACCATATTTAGATATTCTTACATTATTTAACCTTTTTTAAGGCATAAGAAAGCCCGCTTAACGTTGATATTACACGTTTTCACGGGTTTTAAAGTTTTTTAAGGACTTTTAAGTTTTAGAGTTCCCCTTTTTTACATTTATTCTGTCACATTACAATAAGCAAATTTTCTGTTGGTGCCAGGTTGCACTATGAATATAATAGTCCACATGACAATTATTAGTTCAATATAACAAATTATCAATAAGTCAATAGGTCGCCATTTTGGGGAAAGTGTGCAAACTGCATCATTGTACCCTTTTTTTCATTACTTTTTATGAGTTTTGCGTTATAATATTATTAGTAAATTTGCTAAAATATCAATACCTAAGAGGGCTTTATGGGCAGAAAACCAAGAGTTGATTTTGAAGGGGCATGCCACCACATCGTAGTAAAGGGAATTAACAACAGTTATATATTTGACAGCGACGAAGCAAAAAACAAGTATCTCTTTTTGCTCGATAAGTACCGTGAAAAGCACGGCATTAAGCTATTCGCCTATTGTATCATGGATAACCACGCACACCTCCTTATCCAATCAAGCCGAGCCAAGTCAAACAATCATATCTGCATCAGCGACTTTATGCACGATGTACAATGCGCTTTTGCTAAATGGTACAACAAAGTATACCCACATTGTGGACCGGTCTTTAACTCTCGTTTTAACAGTTTTAGTTGTCTTTCGGTTCCCTATTTTATCTATGCCATTAATTATATTCACAAAAACCCACTTAAACATGGCGTAACCCGAACCTATAATTATCGTTTTTCGTCATTTAAGGACTATGCCAGCGGTAAGGGTTTATCAGATTTAGAAGCTTGCTACGACTTCTTGGGCATGTCAAGAAAACAGCTATTATTGCACCTTACAAATCTTAAAAACACGGAGAGCTTTCCATTTTTAGATAAACTACTTGAAAAAATTCGCAAAACTCAAAATAATAACACTTTAGAGTTACTACTTATTGAATTAGCATTTCGCATTGAGGATATTCGCGGTACTCGCTTGGTTAAGTACTTTGATAAAGTGCAGCATGACTTAATGAATGAAGTAATATCAATGAAAACGATGTCAGTAAAGGCGCTTAGTAACCTACTTTGCGTTTCGCCTAGTTATATTTACAAAAAACTCAACACATCTTAAACACTATAGAATTAAATAAAAAATGCGCAGACGCTTTTCTATAAAATAGCTAAGCAATGCGCTTTTTGTAGTTTAAAAAATAAAAAACACTCCCTATAATCACAAAATTTGTAAGAGAAATCCAACTGATATTGGCACAAAAATGCTAATTAATAAACCCGATATAAATGAATAGATGGCAATTGTGCCATTGGTTGACTTTTCAACAATAGGCAGACAAACATCCATCGCCGCCGCGCCCGGCAAACTGATTGTTTCAACAAAACCAATATACTGAGCGACAAATGGAATCAGAATAATGCCAAACGACTCGCGAAAAACATTGTGAAGAAAAGCAATTGCACTTAATTCAGCAGATTTCTCGGCAATCATAATGGGAGCCAACGAGTACCAACCAAAACCAGAACTGATCAGTATACTTTCGAGGGCAGACACCGGTAACATCAAACTGGCAAGCAATGCACCGGCATAGCTGCCCAAAACCACTGCAACTGGCAACAGCAGTATTCTAAAACCAGCTGCTTTAAGATTTTCCAACGCCTTACCTTCTCTGCCAATATCGACGCCAACAAAGAACAGCAGTAGGCAAAGACCAATTGTCAGAACACTATCAGTTGCATTTTGCCACACCGGTGGCAATAGATATAACCCCGCGATAATACCAGCGATAACTGAACCAACTACAATTCTCATCATTTGCCATCACCCACCTTGTTAATACCGATTAGTTTCCGCATTATAAAAATAGCAATAACGCTACCAGCTAAGACAAAAATTGTTATTAATAGCGAAGTGAGTCCAATTCCACTTAGATTGTTGATTATACGTTGATTTGCGCCAAGTCTCGAACCCATTGTAAACAATAAAACAATTAACATCGCGGTTTGAAATTTTGATGACCAAGTCAGTTTTTTGTCGCGCTTTTTCAAATAGTTTCCATAGAAACCACCTGCGATACAAAAAATAATGTAAAGTAGTAAATAACCCATGTTTTTTCCTTTTCTTTTTATCCAGAATATACCACAAACCTTGCAAAAACGTCAATAATAATTATATTCGAACCTGGCACCAGCAAAGAAACAAATAATGCAATTATTCTAATATAAGTGAACCTGGCACCAACGAGGAAACTGCTGCGCACTGCATAATATAAGTGAACCTGGCACCAATCGGGAAATTGCTGTGCACTGCATAAAAAATGCACCACTTTTTGAGTGATGCATTTTGGCTTTGTTAGGTTTTAGTTTTTGGCAAACTGCTTTAATAAAGTCAGCAGCTTGTCGACATCTTCCGGTTTAGTCGACCAAGATGTTACAAAGCGCGCTTCGACACTGTGGTCGCCATAGGGCTTTTCCGCCTCATAATAACACAACTTAGACAATTCGCGGTGAATGTCATTATCGAGAACAACAAAGATGATATTACTCGATGTCGGACACATCAACTGATAACCCAATTCTAGGATCCCCTTTTTTAAGCGCTGCGCCATTTGATTGGAATGCTCGCCTAGCCTAAAAAATAAATCGTCTGTAAATAATGTGTCAAACTGTACGCCTAGCAGCCAACCCTTGGCCAGCATGCTGCCGGTCTGTTTAATGGTATGACGCGCATAGGGCTTTAGCGCATCGTTACAAATTACTAGAGCTTCGCCAAATAAGATGCCGTTTTTGGTACCGCCGATATAAAATGCATCACATAAGTCGGCAATATCAGCTAAGCTCAAATCATTATCCGGACTTGTCAATGCCGTCGCCAATCGCGCACCGTCGAGGTATAACAGCAAATTGTATTGGTCACAAACCTGCCTAAGCGCCGTTAATTCCGACTTGCTATAGATGGTGCCGGTTTCGGTTGCATTGGAAATATAAACGACGCGCGGCACGACCATGTGCTCGTCAACATGGCCTTTGACCGCCTGTTCAACTTGTGCCGGCAAGAGCTTGCCGTCGCTTGTTTTCATTTCTATAATCTTATGCCCCATCGATTCAATCGCACCGGTTTCATGCACTGAAATATGGCCTAAATGTGTGGCAATCACCGCCTCATAAGGGCGCAAAAAATGGGTTAAGGCAGCTGTGTTGGTCTGCGTTCCGGCAATCAAAAAATGGACATCGACATTTTCTCGCCCTATTTGGCGTTTAATTCTTTGCGCAGCACGCGCCGTCCAATCGTCGACACCATAGCCGACGTTTTCCTGATTATTGCTGTCGACAAGCGCCCGTAACACCGCATCGTGCGCCCCCTTTTGATAGTCATTCATAAAATACAACATGACATACCTCAATTAAAATTATATTCAGTCACAATTTTATCGCGACCGGTTGTCTTGTCAATAAAATACTGGTTAAGACAAACGCCCAAGAATGAACCGGAAATATTATAGACATTGTCAAAACCCAATGTCTGCAGTGCTCTGACGACATTGTAACTGCGCTGTGAAGAGCGGCAGTGCAAGTAAATTGGCTGATCTTTGGGAAATTCATCTAATCGCGTTCTAAATTCGGACATCGGAATGTTTTTAGCACCGATGATGTGGCCGTTTTGATATTCGCTCTTTTCACGCACATCAATAATTTGTGCGCCACTTTCAACGAGACCGCGTACTTCAGAAACTTTAACTTGCTTAAAATCATTGTTAAGAATATTTAGCGCGACTAAAGCTGCATTGTTAACGACGTCTTTTGCAGTGCTATACTGCGGTGAATAGCACAGTTCTAATTCCTTTAAATCTTCCAGCGTGCCATTCATATAAATCATCGTCGCCATAACGTCGATTCGTTTATCGACATTGCCCTTGCCAATGGCCTGTGCCCCTAGTATTTTTCCGGTTGGCACCTGATAAATTAGCTTAAAATGCATCGGGTTGGCATCGGGCATCAAACCGACTTTATCGCCCGGTATCGTATAGACGTAATCGTAATTAAAACCATGTTGCTGACACTGTTTTTCGTTTAGGCCGGTACTGGCGACATTGAGGTTAAACAAATGAATACAACTGGAACCGATCACCCCTCTATTGCTATGTAATCTGCCAAACATATGGTCAGCCGCCGCGCGCGCTTGACGCTGCGCCGGACCGGCCAAGGCCAACTTAGTCTTTTGACCGGTGATGCGATGTGTTACTTCAATGGCATCGCCAACAGCATAGATATCGGGATAATTGGTCTGATAATTGTGATTGACCAAAATCGCACCAGTTTGACCGAGCTCGATACCGCATTGCTCGGCCAGCTTTGTTTCCGGTCTAACGCCGGCCGCCATAACGACGACTTGAGCTTTAACAGCGTCGCCTGATTCTAACAGTACAGTATCTTTTTTAATCTCGACAACACGTTGTTTTAATAGTAAATCAACACCGTGATCATCTAACTCTTTATGTAATAATTGCGCCATATCAAAGTCAAGCGGTGCCATCACCTGATCAAGTGCTTCTATCAAATGAACTTTTTTGCCAGCTTCGACCAAGTTTTCGCAAACCTCTAAACCGATAAATCCACCGCCAACTACGGCAACATCCGTTACCGCATTATCGACGATATAATTCTGTAACCTTTCAATGTCAACTACGTTTTTAACGACAAAGACATTCTCCGAATTAATGCCTTTAATCACCTGCGGTAAGACGGCTGCAGCGCCCGGTGCAAGTGCCAATTTGTCGTAACTTTCTTGATATGTTTCGCCCGTCAATAAATTTTTGACTTTAACTGTTTTATTATGCGGATCAATCGCAATCACCTCTTGATTGACGCGTGCCTCTATATTATATTTCACTTGAAAACTATGCGGATTCATTAATACCAGTTTTTCACTATCTTCAATCATACCGCTCAAATGGTAGGGCAGACTACAATTTGAAAACGAAACGTGCGGTCCCCTTTCAAACATGATAATTTGCGAGTTTTCATCAATTCTTCTAACGCGCGCTGCAACGCTGGCACCACCGGCGACACCGCCAACTATTAAGACTTTCATTTGCTTTCCTCCTACGCCCTGCTAGGGCACTTTTTTTATTGTTCATCACTTCAACCATAATTCTACAACATCTGACAGTTGATTACAATCACAATTAAAAGTCGACATTTTTAGCTGCAATGCCGACTCTTATAGTACTCGTTTTTAGCATCAATCAAATGTTTGTAACTACTCAGTCGATGATTTTCTATCATATTGATGACTGAACCTTGATTAGGTGATTATCTAGCACGCCCACAAATTGAGATGCTTTAGTGGCTGCACTACTGCATTACACCAATGACTCACCCTTGGCCAGCGCCTTTTCATTGAGCGGTAACAGGTGTTCTTTGGTTGGGCCAAACACCTTTTTAAACGCTTTGATAATCGATTCTTTTTTTACAGCGCCTGTCAGTTTTAAATAAGCACCGAGCATTATCATATTTGCAACGCGGTTATTTTCTAACTCTAAGGCCGCATCATTAGCCGGAATATAATATACTTTGATGTCATCGCGTTTTACTTTTTGTTCGATTAGTGAACTATTAACCATCAAAATACCTGATTTTTTGACGCTGTTTTCAAATTTAAGTAAAGATGGTAAATTCATTACAACTGCGCATGTTGCATCGTTAGTGATAATAGGTGAGCCAATCAAATGATCACTGACGATAACGTGACAGTTTGCCGTACCACCGCGCATTTCTGGCCCATACGATGGTAGCCAAGATACTTGTTTTTCTTCAACCATACCGGCATAGGTCAATAACTGTCCCATCGACATAATCCCTTGTCCGCCAAATCCGGCCATGATAACTTTTTCATTTAACATGATTATACCTCCTCAGGCGTACGGTAATTGCCCAATGGATAGTATGGCACCATATTATCCTGTAGCCATTTTAGGGCGTTAACCGGTGTCATGCCCCAGTTTGTCGGGCAAGTTGACAAAACTTCAATCATCGAAAAACCAATGCCGGCCTTTTGATATTCAAAGGCTTTTTTTATCGCTTTTTTTGCTTTTCTAATCGCCCCTGGGCTATTGACGGCAACCCGCTCAATATATTTTGCACCCGGTACCGTTGCCAACATTTCGGCCATTCTAAGCGGCATACCCATGCCTTCGACGGTTCGACCACTTTGTGCCGTCGTCGCCTTTTGTCCGATTAGTGTCGTCGGTGCCATCTGGCCACCCGTCATACCATAAATGGCGTTATTGACAAAGATGACGGTGATATTTTCACTGCGATGCGCGGCGTGAATGACTTCGGCTGTACCAATCGATGCTAAATCACCATCGCCTTGATAAGTAAATACGATATTATCGGGGCGCACGCGCTTGATGCCGGTCGCCACTGCCGGAGCCCGACCGTGTGCTGCCTCGTGCATATCGCAATTAAAATAATCGTATGCCAAAACAGAACAACCGACCGGTGCAATGCCGATGGCGTCACCTAAAATATTCAGTTCTACTAACGCCTCTGCCACCAACTTATGAATGACGCCATGCGTACAACCCGGGCAATAATGCGTTTGTAGATCAGTTAACCCCTTACTTCTTTCATATACAATAGCCATTATTTGCCACCTCCCACCATTTCTCTAACTTTTTGAGCAACGCCCTCCGGCGTCGGAATCATGCCACCACTACGCCCGAAAAACTCGACCGGCAATCTGCTTTCAATTGCCAGCTTAACGTCGCCGATCATTTGCCCCATGCTCATTTCAACCGATAAAAGCGCTTTGGTCGACTTGTCGATTTCGGCAAAGCCCTTATCGGGAAATGGCCACAACGAAATCGGTCGCAATAGGCCAACTTTGATGCCTTCTTCTGCTAATATATCAATTGCGTTCTTAACGATACGCGAAGTTGTACCATAGGCCACACAAACGATTTCGGCGCCCTCTAAATTATAGGCTTCATAGCGCTGCTCGGCTTCTTTCATAACTTTATATTTCTCGGTTAAGTGAATATTATGTACTTCTAATTCCTCCGGTTTTAAAAACAGTGAATTGATGACATTTGGCTTGCGCTTGTCTTTGGTACCCGTCGTCGCCCAATCCTTAGTGGGCAAATCTAACGCCGGTGCCGGCTTAAACTCAATCGGCTCCATCATTTGACCGATCATGCCATCGGCCAAAATCATGACCGGATTGCGATAATAGTCGGCCTTATTAAATGATTCTTGTATTAAATCGACCATCTCCTGTAAATTAGCTGGAGCAAAGACCAATAGCTTATAGTCGCCATTACCGCCACCTCTGGTCGCCTGATTATAATCGGATTGCGCCGGCTGTATACCGCCTAAACCGGGGCCGCCACGCACAATGCTGACAATTACACAAGGTAATTCAGCACCGGCAATATAGGAAATGCCTTCCTGCTTCAACGCAATACCGGGTGAAGATGACGACGTCATAACCCTTGCCCCGGAGCCGGCTGCGCCATACACCATATTGATGGCGGCAACTTCTGATTCGGCTTGTACAAAAACACCACCTGCCTTGGGCAATTCACGCGACATATACTCCGGCAACTCATTTTGTGGCGTAATTGGATAACCGAAAAAGGCATCACAGCCCGCTTTAATTGCCGCTGCACCAATTGCCTCATTTCCCTTCATTAAAATTTTTGACATACGCTCACCTCCCTAGTTTCGCTCAACCGTAATAACTGAATCCGGACAAATAATTGCGCAATTAGCACAACCGATACATTTTTCTTTGTCCATAATCGTGGTAGGATGATATCCCTTGGCATTAATTGTCGTCGTATCCATGCCCAAAATCTTAACCGGGCAAACCGAGACACATAGTCCACACCCCTTACAGATGTCTTGATTAAATGTTACAGTACCTTTAGCCACTTATAATCCCTCCCTATCATTGCACCGATTTATTCATGACCCGGCACGAAAAACCGCTGCTACGTTATACTGCTATACTACATCCAACTGTCGCGCATATGCATATCAATCGGCATTATAGTTCCTGTTATTTGCGCCGGCAATTGTTTTGCCACATCGCGTTTCGCTGCGACGTAAACGATTGGAATTGCCATTTCTGTAGCGACTTGTTCAATGATCCGCTGACCGCGCAGCACATCTTCAACCGTGGTATCCCACAGTAAATGGGTATTGTTGACAATGCCACTGACCTTAGCTTTAATTTCGCTTTCAATCGCCTTTAGGTGATTGGCAATGCCGTTGCTATCTGCCGTTTCCGGTCGATTGGCGTTGACGATGGCAAAGACATCAAAATTGCCCGGCTTTAAGTATGCGCGATACTGCGCCAATATGCGCGCCCCTGTTGCATCGCCGCCGACATCCAACACCACATCATAGGCCTCATTTTGCAACGGCCCGATAATTGCCGCGTCAAGTGACGGTAAATCAAAATTGACATTGTTACCCAGCTGCGAACTAAAGACGGTAATACCGTGTGCCTGCATCGTCGCAAAGCGCTCGCGCGAGCGAAAATAAGGATTGACGACGTCTAAATCCGCCAACGCCACCTTACGTTTACTCAGTTTTGCCAGTGCAATTGCGTAATTAACCGAAAATTCGGTTTTACCACTGCCGTAATGGCCGATAATTACGCGAATGCGCTTGTCGTCTAGCAGCGCCATCTAACTGTATTCCTTTACTTGTTCCTCGCCCTTTAAGACGCGTAAACCGCCCAACGCCAAGGCCGACATTTCATCTTCGCCCGGATAAATCATTACTTTGCCGATAAATTCGACCGATTGCTTGATCCAACCAATCAGCATATCGTCATAGGCCAAACCGCCCGTCAATACTATGGCGTCGACTTTACCTTTTAACACCACAGCACAAGCGCCGATTTCTTTGGCGATTTGATAGGCCATCGCCCGATAGATTAATTCGGCATTTTTATCGCCGGCTTTAATCATTTGAACGACTTCACGACCGTCATTACTATTAAGATAAGCCACCAAACCGCCCTTACCATTGATTAGTTTTTTTATTTCGGCTAAGCTGTATTTACCCGAAAAACAAAGTTTTGCCAAATCATTTACCGGCAAACCACCAGCTCGTTCCGGTGAAAAGGGCCCTTCGCCATCAAGTGCATTATTGACATCGATAACGCGCCCTTGCTGATGGGCACCGACCGAGATGCCGCCGCCGAGATGTGCTACCACCAAATTGACCTGATCATACTGCTTTTCTAAATCTGCCGCCGCACGGCGCGCAACCGCCTTTTGATTCAAGGCGTGCAGAATGCTTTTGCGCTCAATCTCCGGCATACCCGAAATGCGCGCCACATCTTGCATTTCATCAACCACCACCGGATCGACAATAAAGGCCGGAATATTAAGCCTAGAGGCAATTTGATGCGCGATGACACCGCCTAGATTTGAAGCATGCTGTCCCATGATGCCTTTTTTCAAATCTTCGAGCATTGCTTCAGAAACGGCATAAGTACCACCGGCAATCGGCTTTAACAGCCCGCCACGGCCGACTACCGCACTCAGCTTGGTCAAATTGATCTGCGCCTCACTTAGTGCATCTAAGATAACTTGTTTTCTAAATTCGAATTGATCAAAAATGGTTGCATACTGATTTATTTTTTCAGCAGAATGTCGCAACGTCGTTTCAAACACTTCTTTTTCATTGTCATAAATGGCGATTTTGGTCGAAGTAGAACCGGGGTTAACCGCCAGTATTCGATAAGTTTGCATAAATCCTCCTCTTATTTTGCCGCCATTAAAACGGCAAGGGCGATAGAATTTAATTTGACATCATCAGAATCAGCACGCGATGTCAACACAATCGGCGCCTTGGCACCGACGATGGCACCGGCATTTCTGGCATCGGTCAAAAAGCTAAGCGCTTTGTAGAATATATTACCGGCTTCAATATCCGGGCAGAGTAAAATATCACAGTCACCTGCTGCCGGATGGTCGATTTTCTTAAGTTTTGCCGCCTCTTTAGAAATGGCATTATCCAAAGCAAAGGGCCCGCCGACTAAGCAATTTGCCAACTGTCCGGTCTGATTTAGTTTAACCAAGCCGGCGGCGTCTTCTGTTGCCGGCATCTTTGGATTGACTTTTTCTTTGGCACAAAGTACGCCAACTTTCGGCATCTCAATATCGAGTGCCCGCGTTACCAATAAAGCGTTTTCAATTATTTGCTTTTTGGTCTCTAAATCGGGCGCAATATTCATTGCCGCATCGGTTAAAACAAACATTTTATGGTACTTCGGCACATCAAATAACGCGATGTGCGACAACGGGTTACCGGTGCGTAGACCAATTTCTTTGTTTAATACCGCCTTTAAGATGATCGCCGTATCAACCAAGCCTTTCATTAGCATATCGGCCTGACCGGACGACACCAGTTCAACCGCCTTTAGCGCTGCTTCGGCCATATCTTTGATATCAATTATTTGATAATTTGCCAGATCAACGCCAACCAGTTTCGCCTTTTCGGCAATCTGGGCGGCATCGCCAACCAAGATAGCCTCGGCAATTTGACTTTGGCGTGCTGTTTCGACCGCCTTTAATACATCGTCATCTTGTGCACAGGCAACCGCCAAAGTCTTGGGCCCGCGTTGCTTTGCATAGGTGATGACATCATCAATACACTTTATCATAGCGTCACCTCATCTTCATATATTTTCACTTTTTCTTCACCACTGAGCATGCGCAGATAGCCGGCATTTAAAGCCGTCATTTCATCTTCACCCGGCTTAATGATAACCGGGGCAATAAAGCTGATGTGTTCACTGACATAATCGGTTAAGTATTTGGAATAAGCCACGCCACCTGTTAATACAATCGCGTCTATATTACCAGCTAAAACAGTTGCCATCGCGCCAATTTCTTTGGCAATTTGATAGGCCATTGCCTGATAAATCAAGGCCGCTTGCCGGTCACCTTGCTCAATTCTTTTGACGATTTCTCGCGCATCGCCAGTACCAAGGTAGGCGATTAATCCTCCCTTGCCGCGAATTTTCGGTTTTAATGTCTGCATCGTATAGTCGCCCGAATAACACATTTTAACAAGATCGGTAACCGGCAGACCGCCACTGCGCTCCGGAGAAAAAGGCCCCATCTCATTGGCGTTATTGGCATCGATCATTTTACCCTTACGCAATGGCACAATCGAAATGCCGCCGCCAAGATGAGCAATAACCATATTCATTTCATTAAATGGCCGGCCCAATTCATGCGCCACATTGTGACCAATCGCCCTTACATTAAGGGCGTGCACCAAAGATTTTCTGACCAAATCAGGCATGCCCGAAACGCGTGCCACATCGTCAAATTCATCGACCGCCACCGGATCGACAATAAACGCCTCAATACCCTCGCCATCGGCAATTGATTTGGCGATAATACCACCGAGATTTGAGGCATGGTCGCCTTGAATACCCACCCTTAAATCGTCGATCATAACACTACTGACTTTATAAATACCGGATGGCATCGGCCTAAGCAAACCGCCGCGTGCCACAACTGCTTGAACTTGATCGAGATTAATCGCATTGGCCTTTAACCAACTTAGAATCATCGCCTTACGATAATCAAATTGATCGGTTATGTTGGCAAACTGATCCAATTCACTGGTCGAATGCGTTAAACTATCTTCGATTACTAATGTCGCCTCTCTAAACACGGCAACCTTGGTCGATGTCGATCCGGGATTAATTACCAAAATATACTGTCTTGCCATAAAACCTCCTTTTAACTTGTTTCTAACTCTATAATAAGCAAACGCCGTGCCAATTATTAATCACCTGCCTTTTGGTTTATTAGGTGAATTGGTGATTTCAGTTGAAAACCTTTTTCAAATAAATAAAAATAGTGCATTATTTTTCATGCACTATTTTGCAACGATGTTATTTATCTGCAATTTTTTGCAGTGTTAGTGTTGCATCTTTTGCAGCTTATAATAGAGACTTCTGATTGATATGTTGAGAATTTTGGCCGCCTCTGTACGGTTGCCACCGGTTTGCTCTAAAACCGCCGCAATATGCTGTGCTTCTTTTAAACGCAAATAATCAGCTAAGGTCGTCTCGCTAAATTCTGTTGCCGCCATTTGCGGCAAAATTACCTTTTTAGGCGCTTTGCCCTCAAACGGCGGCAAATGATAAGCATCAATTTGACGCTCGACAAATTTCATTTGAATCATGGTGCGCCCAATGTAGTTTTCCAGCTCTCTAATATTGCCCGGCCAGTCATATTGCTTTAAGGTAGCGATTGCCGCCTCGGAGATGCCGTCTATGCTGCGACCGTATTCTTGATTGTATTTGGCGATAATATGGTTGACTAAAACGGCTAAATCATCAAGCCGCGCTCTTAACGCCGGTATGCTAATCGGAATTACATTTAGTCGATAATAAAGATCTTCGCGAAATCGGCCGGCCTTAACGGCGGCCTCTAAATCGACATGTGTCGCCGAAATAATTCTAACGTCGACCGCAATCGCCTTACTGCCGCCAACCGGTATAATTTCTTTTTCTTGAATGACGCGCAGCAGTTTAAGCTGCGTTTGGGTACTGATTTCGCCGATCTCATCGAGAAAAATAGTGCCGCCCGAAGCGCGTTCAAACAAGCCAATGCGGCCACCGCGCAGCGCACCGGTAAAGGCGCCCTCAACATAGCCAAACAGCTCGCTTTCTAAAATACTCTCGGATATTGCCGCACAGTTGACTCTGACAAATTGGGCATAGCGCCGATTAGAGGCATTGTGTATGGCGTGAGCAAACAACTCTTTGCCGGTACCGCTTTCGCCCCGCAGTATTACCGTTGCCGGCGTAATAGCTGCTATTTTGGCCTTTTCAATTGCATCTTTTATGTTAAGACTATCGCCTTTAATATCGTCAAAGGTATACTTTGCCTCTAAATTGCGAATAATTTGCTTGGCTTGGTCTAACGCTTTGGTCAAATTTCGAAAATCAGTCAAATCGCGAATAACGGCCACCGAGCCAACCACTTTCTGATCGACGATAATTGGCGCCGCACTGGCTACCACATCTTTTTTCATCTTGCCGGTCTTTATAATAGCATTGGCCACCGGCTGCCCAGTTTGCAACACTTTTTTGTGCACGCTTTCGCCCTCGACCAAATCAACGCTGTAATCGCGCCCGATCACCTCGCTCTCACGAAAACCGGTTAGCTTACAATAAGCCGGATTAACCAGCATATGAATACCCTTTTGATCGACCACGCTAATTGCATCTTGTGCAGCGTCAAACACCGCCGCCATCGTCATCTGCAGCTGCTTTGAGTTGGTCAGTTCTTCGGCTAATTTGACCATCTCGGAAATATCTCTAAAAATCGCAACGGCGCCTATCTGAACGCCGTCGTCAATGATTGGCAGCCGACTGGTGATGATTTCAACATCGCCCAGTAGCTGCCTTTGATTAAATTCTGGTTTACCGGTCGCAATGATAATTGGCAAACGCGTGTTTTCGACCACATCGACAACCGACATGCCCAATACATTTTTAGCATAACGCCCGGTCAGTTTTTCGGCCGCTTTATTGTACAGTGTAATAATGCCATTCATATCGACGGCAATCATCGCATCATGTGTGGAATTGATAATTATCTCTAAAGCCCTCACACCGCACTACTCCTTCGCAATTATTACAACATTTAGCTCACCGCGCAGTTGGTCGTCATTTTCGGCTGAAAATTGCTCATCGAGTTTGACGACAAATGGCAAGCGGTGCGTACCAGCCGACAAATCGGCAAAATCTATTTCGATTTGCGGTCGTACAAATGCACCTTCCTGAAACGCCGCACTATAACCATTTAATGTTATACTATGCTGAAAATCATCGGCTATGATATAATCAAATGCCTCATCTAAATTTAGCGCCACAATGTCTTGCGTCGTCAACTTTAGATTGCGCTGTTCCTTAAAATCTGCTTTGACAGATGTCTCAATCAATAGTGGTGCAATTTGGGTAATGCCCTCCGGTAAAACCAAATTGACCGCTAGCCGGTGATCGCCGACTTCTTCCGGCACGACAATTTCGGCACTGTTAATTTTATCGACGCGTTTTAAATCTTCTACGCTGCCGCGAATTTTAACTTTGACGGCCGTTTCCTTTTTACTGATCACTTCTAATTCGGAGTTTTCAAACGGCTTGTAATTGTATTCAATAGGCACCTCAAGCACTTTGCCAATAGTAATCTCGACCTTAACGCGCTCATCTGATAAAAGCAAACCCTTTATAATCTGACCCTCGGCATCGACAATTACAATTTCATCTGAAAAACTAAACGATGAATTTGCATCGGTCAACGAATAGGCGATCATCACTTTATCGATCGTGTCTATTAATTTTTTTGGCCCACTAACCTGCACGATGCTCGGTGTAATTTTTTTATTGAGCACGATTAAATCTGCCGCCAATTGTCCTTCAGCAAAGTGTTGTACCGCCTTGTCTACACTAACAATATCGTCGAGCACAACGCGAATTAGCGGCTTGTTTGAATTTAAGATTGTCACGCGTTCTGATTTACAAGAAATAATAACCGGCAATTCAACGATACCGCTTTTTAAGTTTGCCATATCGACCTGTGCTATTAAATCGTTGTCGTTTAAGGCCAACACATCGCGGCGCCGCCCTTGTACCGTAATATCAATCGTTTCATTAAGCGCCGTCTCTGAATAGAGCTTGTCATTTACCAATTGTTCAACTGACGTGTAATTAATTGGTATGGCGCGAAATGTCTTGGTCGTTTGCGGATTTTCATAATCCATTACTATTAACCATAATATTATGGCGACCACAACCGAAATGATCTTTTGCGGCGCATGTTTGATAAGGCTAAATCGCTTAGGGTGTTCGTTCTTGTTTGACACTCTTTAGTCCTCCCCAAAACTTATCTAGTAGACCTTCTTTTTCGACCAATTTAAACTTGGTGCGCAGTATGCTGGTTAGTGATTTATCATCTAAAAAACGCTTTAATTTGCCGTCCATGGCAATTGATATTGTACCGCTTTCTTCCGATACGATAATGACGATGGCGTCAGAGCGCTCAATTAAACCGAGTGCGGCGCGGTGGCGCGTGCCCAGTTCTTTGGCAACTGTCACATCATGGGTTAGCGGCAATATTGCACCGGCCTTGACAATGCGATTATCGCGCACCAAAACGGCACCGTCATGTAGTGGCGATGTCGTTAAAAATATACTGTACAATAATTGTGGCGTAATAACCGCATCAAGCACCGTGCCGGCCTCTAATAAATCAGACAAACCGGTTTGTCTTTCAAAGGCGATTAAGGCGCCGATTTTGGCCTTAGCAAATTGATCGACCGTCGTCACCACCGATTTTATCATTAAATCGGTATCTTCTTCCAGTGAACGATCAGAGTGTGATACAATCAAGCGGTTACGACCAATGTGCTCTAAAGCGCGGCGCAGTTCCGGCTGAAAGACGATTAACAAGGCCACCAAGCCCAAAGTCATCATATTGCGAATTACGTAATTGACCATATGAAGCTGTGCCCATTCCGATAAACGCCATAAAATAATGACAAAAACCAGCCCCTTGATAAGCTGCTCGGCGCGCGTTTCACGCACCAACATCAAAAAGCTGTAAAATAACACGGCGATAATGGCGATGTCGATGACATCGGTAATGGTCATATGCAGTAAGCTGCTGATTATAGTATTCAAGGCAAACTCCTATTGCACTTTATCAAAATACTTAAGTAAACTAATAACTTGTTAGCTAATTATAGTGTACCACATTCGTCGCCAACTTAAAATATAAAGTGCAATTTTTTGCAGATTAGACTAATGCCACCAAGCTATTTTTTGTGTTTTTGAGTCCAGTTTTTTGCCCAATCGGGCTTAACCACCTGATGCGAGCGCGCAATCGCTAAACTACCGGCCGGCACGATGTCGGTAATCGTCGAACCGGCCGCAACATAAGCGCCGCTTTGAACGGTAACCGGCGACACTAAATTGGCATTGCAGCCGATAAAACAATTGTCTTCTACTACGGTTTTATGTTTGTTAACACCGTCGTAATTGACAAAGACCGTGCCGCAGCCGATATTGACGTTTTTGCCGACAAAGCCATCGCCGATATAGCTGAGGTGCGACACTTTAGAACCGTCGTCAATGCGCGCATTTTTAACCTCGACAAAATCGCCAATTTTGACGTCTTTGCCAATATCGGAATTCGGTCGTAAATAGGCGTAAGGGCCAACCTTGGTTTGATCGTCGATCGATGAAGAAATAACCGTCGAGTCTACCACCGAAACAGCCCGGCCAAGACGACTGTCGCTGATGCGTGCCGCCGGCCCAATCGTACACTGTTCACCGATTATCGTGTCGCCCCTTAATAAGCACCCCGGATAAATTTGACTGCCACGACCAACTTTTACAGTCGGTTCAATCCAAGTTGACTTGGCATCCCATATCATAACGCCGGCAGAGGCCAATTGGCGTAGCTTAAGTGCATTTAACCACGCCATAAAGCGCATCGCTGTAGCGCTATCATCTATCGATAAAACATGGCTCTTTTTTAGTTTTTGCATAGTGAGCGGTACTTTTTCAGCCGTTAACAGCTGTAACAAATCGTCAAATGTTAAGCTGTAGTCATTAAGTCGACCATCTATTGTCTGCAATTTCGTCCGTAATGCCGTTGGCAACAAAACTGCCACAACTGACTTTTTATAGCGATAAAGATAGGCCGTATCGACCTGCTTATTGACCGTTATCAGCTCGGTCAAGTTAAGCGGTTTTTTGATAATATAACTGCCGTCAAGCACGACATCATATTGACAGTCAGTCGCTCTATCCGGCGCCCGATTAACAGTTAAGCGCGCGTATCGCTCATTTAGCATATCGGCCAGCGTTTGTTCAACCGCAGCCAAGCGCAGCCCGACGGCGTCGGCAAACTGCAAATAATACCAGGCCAGCTGTTCGCTATACGGCTTGTCAAAGATCGTCAATTTATTTTGTTTATTATTCATTATCTGCCAATAAAACATATGTCCTCCCCTGTTATACTGTGCCCATTATACCACGTTAAACGCCGCTGCCAATAGCAAAAAATAAAAACCCCGCAACATTGGCGGGGAATTATTTAATCGGCCAAGCGTAACCAACCCGATACTAGAGCGCTTCGTCAGCTACGTCAACTTGCTCAGCTGCTTCTTGATCGGCTGCGATTTGTTCTTGATAAGCCTTAAAGATAACCTCTTGCAAATAACTACGTGTCTCGCTGTTAATCGGGTGGGCGATGTCGCGATAATCGGAATCACCTATCTTTCTGCTCGGCATCGCCACAAACAAACCATTGATACCATCAATGATTTTGATGTCATGCACAACAAACATATCGTCAATTGTAATGGACACCACCGCTTTCATCTTACTGTCGCTGTTAATCCTTCTCACCTTGACATCAGTAATAACCATAAGCCCCCCTCTGTCACCCCTTATAATGCGGCAACGATCACATAAGTGTCACTTAACAACATTTTACATCATTTTAACATCATATGCCAGTATTTTAATAAGATTTCTGGCTTTAAAAACCACAAAAAATTTTTTTGCAGCATTTTTTTGCAGCATTTACAGTAATAATGGCTATACTTGATAAATTTTCAGAATTATCCGAAAATTTATTAGACAATACACCCTTTAATGTTTTGTAACTATCGGGCAACCGTGCTTTTATGAGCGATTTTAGCGCAAGTTGTGACTTTTATACAACCAAACTGACTAATTGCTATATTTTTTATACCCAAAATTACAATATTTGCACAAAAAAACGCTAATTATAAATATTTGATTGAAATTCATGTCACTTTTGATATAATGCAAAGTGTTGGTATTTGATTTGTAGTAAGGAAGATTAATGAAATCAATATTTGATGTAAAGAAAGTACACCTGATCGGCATCGGTGGCATCTCGATGAGCTCGATTGCCCAAATCTTGCTCAGCCGCGGCATTGCCGTCAGCGGTTCCGATCAATCTGTTTCAACATTAACCGAACAATTAAAACAAAATGGTGCCACCATTTATGTTGGCCATGCCAAAAAAAATATCAAAGACCCCGACATCGTTATTTATACCGGCGCCGTCGGCAACGATAACCCGGAGATGATCGCCGCAAAGGATAAAGCCATACCGATTATTCCACGCACGGTTGCACTTAACGATATATTGCAATTGCACCAAAAAATCATCGCCGTTTCCGGCACCCACGGCAAGTCGACCACCACATCTATTGTCACCCATATTATGCGCCACCAAATAGGTGAAATCAGCTATTTAATCGGTGCACAATTAAATGAAACAAAGCGCGCCTATCACTTGGCGAACAGCCCATTTGTCACGGTCGAGGCCTGTGAGTATCAGGCAAATTTTTTACATCTTTACCCAACTACCATCGTCGTCAACAATATCGAGCCGGAGCACATCGACTATTACAAAAGCATTGAACAACTAATCGATACCTTTCGTACATTTGCCAAACACTTGCCGGCTGACGGCCATCTGATACTAAACCGCGATGACCCCAACGCCAGTCAGTTAGTTGACCATATCGGCTGCCAAGTAACGACCTTTGCAATTGACCAAGCGGCCGACTATCAAGCAACCAATCTGACAACGACCGCCGAACACACCACGACATTTGACTTGCTGATCGATGGCAACTATGTCATGACCATCGAGCAAGCGCTAATTGGTAAGTTTAATGTTTACAATACGCTGGCAGCGATCACCGCCTGCCATCGCAATGGCGTTCAACTAGAAGGCATCGCCCAATTGATGAAACACTTTGTCAATTCGGAACGTCGTTTTGAGCGGCTCGGCAAATTTAGTGGTGCCAACGTCGTATCCGACTATGCTCATCACCCATCCGAAGTCAAGGCGACCATCGACGATGCCGCCCTATTAGCCAACAATAAACTATGTGTCGTGTTTCAGCCCCATACCTATTCGCGCACCAAAAATATGCTGGCCGAATTTGCCACCGCATTTAACGCCGCCGACCACATCTTTATTGCCGACATCTATGCGGCACGCGAAGAAAACATCTACAATGTCAGTTCAAAAGACCTCGTTGACGTTATTTGCAAGGCCGGCAAAAAAGCACACTATGTCGGCAATTTAAAGAACATTCCAGCCGCCCTTAAAGCGGTTGTTGACGAACAATCTTTGATAATCATGATGGGCGCGGGCAGCATTGACGACTTTGCCCGTAAAATGGTAGATAAATAGTTTAGATTTCCTTTGACCAGTACACCTGCTCGACGAGCAATAAATCACATACAAAATAACTGACTACCGCCACTACTATCGCCGGAATCAAAATCGTGGCGTTACCGGTCAATTCCAGCGCCAAAACGACGGCGGCAACCGGCGCACTGGCAAAACCGCTAATTGTACCGACAATTGAAAAGGCCAGCCAATTTTGTAAATTAAGCTGCAAATCGCTTAAATCGACCAATAGACCATGGCTGAGCGCAGCAAAGATTAGACCGATGATAATGACCGGTGAAAAACTGCCGCCATACACGCCAGAAGCCAGTTGCAGCGCTGTTGCCAGCAGGCGTACAAGCAATAGCAAAGCCAACAAAGCCAAGCCATTATGCTGTCCAAGTAACGCGACAATGCTGCTTGGCGTTGTAAAAAGCGCCGCCGGAAAACTAAAATAAAGCGCTGCAAAAGCGACGATTAATAAGCCGTAAACGGCTATTTTATTTTTAAAAGGCGCAAAAATCAATGCAAAATATTTGAGCGAAAACACATAAAGCGCCATCAAAATTCCCAAGCCAACGGCAAAGCTGACCAACCAAAACCAGTCGTGCTGATTCATCACTAAACTAAAATCGAAATTGGCAAAACTAATAATGCGATTATTGCCCAATATATAAAAATTTAGGAAAAAGGCCACCAAACTGGATAATAGAATTGGCAACATATAGTCGAAGTAGCGCTTGGAAAAAATCACTTCGATAACAAAGATCGCGGCAAACAGCGGCGTCTGCATAACGGCAGAAATAGCTGCCGCGACACCGCAACCGATCAATATGCGAATCACCGGCTTGGGAAATTTTCCGTAATAGCCAATATTTGAGCCAATCGCACCACCTAAGTGAACAGTTGGGCCAAACTGACCAACCGCAAAGCCGCAACAAAGCGTTATAATCGTGTTGAAAAATTTAATTAAAACCGCCTTTGGCTTCATCAAGTGACGATCGATTTCGGCCAATTCTCGATCGACCGCGCGTATGCCAAAAGCGGTTTCCGATGATTTGAGGTAACGATTGCTAAGCAGCAACAACCCATAAACCAACGCCGGCAGCACGATTATAAAAGCGCGATGACCAATCAATAACTGCTCTACCAGCCAAGTTCCACTGGTCAACAATAAATTAAAGACGAGCGAAAAAACGCCCGCCAACAAACCAATTAAAATGGCATAAAAAATAACTTTTAACCTGTCAATGCGAGACGAAAAATCATCTGCTGTTTTCATTTTACAATCTTCCCGTTAGTGAGATCAATCAACATTTAACAATATTAAAGCCAATAGGCCGATCGCTCCAACTGTAATAAAGCTATCGGCGATATTGAAGATGGCAAAATTGATCAATCTGAAATCAATCATGTCGACGACGTAACTGAGCCTAATTCGATCGATCAAATTGGCAATCCCACCGCCGATGATAAAGGCAAAACAGAGCTTTTGCCAGTGCTGACCGGGGCGCTGCGACCATTTAAACAAATAAACGACAAAGCCGACCATCGCCAAACCGCTGATGACGATTAACAGCAACTGACGATCGCGCAGCATGCTAAAAGCTGCACCGGTATTTTCTGAATAAGTCAAATGCAGCACATTTTGAACAATTGGCACGCTGCCCAGCGGTTTAAGAAACAGCGTCGTCAAAAACTTTGTAACTTGATCAAATATTATAACAATGATAATAACTGTAATATAAATTAGCATACCTGCTCCGAATCAATTTGACAGACAATACGATAAATCGGCTTACCCTGTGCACTAAATCTGGTTTCGTACTCGGTTGCAACATTGGTATCATCGCCTACCGCTACCAGATCCTGTGTCGTGCTGACAATTGTAAAAAAACGCTTAAATTCGACAAATGAAAACAAATAAAGATGGCGATTGTCGGTCTTTAAAATAAGGCGACTGCCCGGCACCATTGCCGAGCAATACAATTTAAGATAGTTGCGATGGCTCAGCCGCTTGACCGCATTGCGTCTTTTCGGCCAAGGGTCGATAAAATTCAAATAAAGCGTGTCTACTGTAATGCCACTAAACCAATCGGCAAAGTGTTCAGCATAGCCACAAATAAATAACAAATTATCAACTTCAGCAGCTGCCGCCTTGCGCACCGCCGTCATCAATAATTCCTCTTTTAATTCGATGCCGACAAATTTACGCTCAGGATAACGCGCGGCCATTTGCACCAAATAACCGCCGCGTCCACTGCCGACTTCGACATTTAGTACATCGTCGTCGGCAAATTGACGCAGTTTTTGATTGCAGTCTTGATCGGCTAACAGCGCATATTGCGGATAGGCCAAAAAGGCCGCCATTGCGCCCGCCACCCGGCGCCGTCTCATTGTGAACCGTCTTGCGGCGTAAAGATACGCGGGTTACGGCTCCACTCAGCCAGCTCGGCAACATCTGTTTGTTTAATATAGCCGGCCGCAACCCCCACCTGTAAAAGCGTTTGGTAATCGGTTAGCGTATGATAGGCTATGCCAGCCGCGGCAAAGCGCTCGGCTGCCTCAACAAAATTATAAGAAAATATCGCCGTTACAGCTAATAACCGGGCGCCACCTGCTTGTAAAGCAGCTGCCGCCGCTAGACTGCTACCACCGGTCGATATCAAATCCTCTATCAAAATAACGCGCTGATCGGTAACCGCGCCACCTTCTATGCGATTACCCTTGCCGTGCTGCTTGGCCGAAGTGCGAACATACACCATTGGCAAGTTAAGTTTTGCGGCCAACCAGGCGGCGTGCGGTATGCCCGACGTCGCCGTGCCGGCAATCATCTCGACAGTCGGATAATGCTGCCTGATATATTGGGCAAAGGCGTCGGCTATTTGACTGCGCACCGCCGGGTGGCGCATCGTCAAGCGATTATCGCAATAAATTGGCGATTTGATGCCCGATGCCCAAGTAAATAGATTATCTTTTGTAACGACCGAAACGGCCTTGATTTCCAATAGTGATTTAGCAATCGCTTTGCTTGTCATTATTCCGCCCCATTCTTAAAGGCATCGGCGTGATAATTATTGCTCGAATTCCAAACCATATATTCATCGACGCCATTGGCCGCCAACGCCTCAATCTGTGCGCGCACTTCGGGCACACCGTAGGAGATATAGCGTCCGCTACCCAACCAACTGGCCGTAAAATCCTGTATCCAGGGTCGCGTAATCGGTTGCGTTGGCAGATTGGCATTGCGCTCTAAAATATCTTTGATCGAAGCATCGATCGTCGCCGCCGGCTGCGTATCGGGATAGCTTAAACCGTAATTGCCCGGGCCATAGTGCGACGGGTACATCATCGGTGCAACATAGTCGACTGCGTTGGCCATTGCCTCCCAGTGCTGACCGATGCCCTCATCGCCCCAGGCACTGCCCGACCAACCAAATATATCAGCGGTAATATATACCTTGGCATCCGCCAATTGTTGATAGGCGTGACGCAAAAACTTGTGAATCACTTCCGGTTTTGACTCATCTTTTTCATTGTGAAAATCAAGCGTGTCGTTATCGGCTCTTGACACGACCGGAAAACGTACATAGTCAAATTGAATTTCGTCAAAGCCGACCTCTGCCGCCTCGTTGCAAATGCCCAACACATAATCCCACAACTGGCGGTCATAAGGTGTTGCCCAGGCAATGCCATCGCCTTTTTTGTAAAGCGAACCATTTGGTCTGGTAATTGCCCTGTCGGTATATTTTGCGGCATACTGCGGCGACTTAAACGTAACGATACGAGCAATTAAGTAGATATTGTTGTCTTTTAATTTTTTGACAAAGGCCTCAATATCATCAATTGCCACCGCCTCATTTAGCTCTGGCATCACAGTTTCAGCCGTTTTGCTGTAAAACAGCAAATTGCCATTGTCGTCCTTGACATCGATGACAAAGGCGTTGATGTCGGTTTCGTTGGCCAGCGCAATCAATTCGTCCATCCGCGCCGAACTGCTGGCGGTATACTGCGTGACATAAAGACCACGCACCTTAATCGGTGGACGCTCAGCGATTTCACGACGTTCAAAATAGCCATAATCGATATTCTCGTAAGGGCTGTTGATAAAATCGGCCAACTCAGTAGCGACATCAGCCGCCGACACATAGCCGACTTGTTCAACTTCGCCGACTTTTTCAAATTGATAGCCACTAATCGTGCCATCTTCGGCAACTATTTTATCAGTTGTCAAAACCGGCATGCGCTCAATCGTTTCGATTTCTAATGGTATTGTCATTTCAGCGTCGCTAAACAACGCAGCGCCCTCTTTAGCGTATACTGTTCGAGCGCGCAACTCAGCCAAGCGCTTGGCTTCTTCTTCGGCCTTGCGGCGCGCTTCTTCTTCCGCCTTGCGCCTAGCCTCTTCTTCGGCTTGACGTTGCTCCTCGGCCAAACGCGCCTCGCGTTGCTCAGGCGTTTCAGTTGTCATCGTTGTTTCGGGCTGTACTGCACCCATCTGCGGCAGCGCCGAGCAGGCGACTGACAACACCGCAATGATCAGAACTAACAATAGTTTTTTCATAACACCTCGATCATTAATTGGTTAGTAATTGGTTAGTTAAACTTATAAACAGCGGCAATTAAATACTGCTCCGGCACTTGGTAATCTGCCCTTTCAAGAGTGAAATACCATTTTCCCGGAAAACCGGAGTCGTGCATCGCAACTTCGAAATAAAGCATGGCAATCCCGGCTTCTAATAACGCCAAGCGGTCATCGTCATAGCCATCTTCACGCGATACGCAAAGTACAAACTCACCGCGTTGAATTAAAAAACGCCACGGTTGACGATTAACCGATGAAGGCGCCAAGCGCATATAATAAAAAACATCATCATAGCCCAATTCTTCTAAGCGTTCAACCGACGCCAAATTGCCCCAGCGACTGATGTGAACAATTTCTTCCAGCGAAACGCGACCGCTTACCGTTTGTTCTGAGTAGTTCGGCTTGACATCGCTAATATTGCCGTTACTGCCATAGGCGTAAATACTAGAAACGCGCACTTCATTATTGGCATAGCCATAACCGATAATACCAACCACTTCTTCAGTAGCGGGCAACTCTAAAAATTCGGCGACGCGCGCTTCGTTGTTATTAGCACTAATCCAACAAGTCGCAATTTCATGACGGGTCAAGTTCAAGACAAACCACTCGCCGGCGTAGCCCCCTGCTTTTAAGGCGTGATTACCAGAAGTGGCGGTAACGATAACGTAATGCGGTGCAGCAATCATCTTGCCGTGGTAACCGGCATAACCGTTCAAATAGTCATAACAAGCCTTAGCATCTTCAATTTTTCGCAAAGATACCGTTACGCCATCGACAATTTGTGGTACACTATTGATATAGTCGTCAACATGCTTAGCATCTTGAGCGGATAACGGCTTGTCGCGATAGTCGCGCACCGAACGCCTTTTTTCTATAATTTTCAACATTTTCATTTGGTTAGCTCCCCTCATGTCACGAGATTATAGTAATTGGTTTTCGCCTTCTAATAGTATAACGTAATCGCGACAATAATTCATCATCTATTTTTTATTTTGACAAATTTTTGATATCTTTTAAAAGCAATTTAACACGCGAGGAGGACAAAATGATTATTCACTTTCATGGTGCTGCAGAATGCGTCACTGGCTCAAATTACGTCTTAGAAAGCGCCGGCAAAAAATATATTATCGACTGCGGGCTGTTTCAAGGCGATCCCGAACTGGAAACACTCAATGGTGATGGCTTTGATTATGACCCCTCAGAAATCGATGCCATGATTTTGACGCACGCCCACATCGACCATTCCGGCCGAATTCCCAAGTTGGTCAAAGACGGTTTTATCGGCAAAATATACTGCTCACGCGCGACGCGTGATTTGTCCGAAATTTTATTGTTAGATGCCGCCAAAATACAGGAATATGACACCGAATGGGAAAACAAAAAACGCGACCGCGCCGGTTTAGATCGGTTAGAGCCGATTTACGATACCGATGATGTGGTCAGCGCCATGGCGATGTTTAATCCGATCGATACCAATACCATTATCGACGTCGATGAAAATGTTAAACTGCAACTCAACCATACCGGTCACTTGCTGGGGGCTTGTAGTGCAACGCTTTGGTTAGAGGGCAAAACGATTACCTTTTCAGGTGATGTCGGCACCGACAACCCGATATTATTGCCGCCCGGCCAAACGCCGCCGCCAAGCGATATCGTCATCAGTGAATCTACCTACGGCAACCGGCTGCACCCCGAGGCAAAAGACCGTATTGCCAATTTGATCGAGGCCTTAGAGTCAACCTTAAACAGCGGGGGCACGGCGATTATTCCGGCCTTTTCAGTTGGCCGCACCCAACAAGTGCTCTACGATATTTTTACCTATACCGAGCAGAATCCCGAGTCGGCACTGGCCAAATACCCGATTTACGTCGATAGCCCATTGGCGATTAACGCCACCGAAATCTACAACCATCACATCGCCCTTTTGCGCCGCGAACTACGCGAATTACTCGATAAAGGCCATTCACCCTTTGCACCGGATCGCCTGAAAATCGTCAAGGAAAACGACCGCTCCAAAGCGCTCAATCGCGACGATAATCCCAAAATTATCATCTCGGCCAGCGGCATGTGCGATGCCGGCAGAATACGCCATCACTTAAAGCACTATCTATGGAAGCCTTCAACCAGCATTATCTTTGTCGGCTACCAAGCCGAACGCTCACTCGGTCGTGCCATTTTAGAGGATACACCGACCTTGACCATACTGGAAGAAACCATTGCCAACAAGGCAAAAAAATACCGCCTCAGCGGCTATTCCGGCCATGGCGATCAAAAGGATTTGGTCAATTGGATTCGTTCGACCGGTCATCACAGTGACATTGTACTAACGCACGGCGAAACCGATTCGATTGCCGCCTTAAAAGAGTTGGTTGCAAAAGACGGCGACCGCATTCATACGCCACAAATTGGCGATACTTTAGAATTTTGAGAAAAAAACTACAGGTATTTCGAGATTTTTTTGTAGATTATAAAAGTCACAAACGATACTAACAGCGCCTTGATCAGATTAAACGGTGCAATGGCAAATAGAGCAAAGCTGGTGACATCGCTGACTAGTGGATTAACTTTAGCCGTCAGCTCAATGATGACTTCGGTTTTAAAGCCAAGCACGCCGGCGTATAGCGGCAAAAGCAAAAAGACATTGGCTAATATCGCCACTGCGACCATCGTCAGTGAGGCTGCCAATAAAGCGATTAACGCCTGTTTTCTGGTCTTGTTTTTGTGGTAGATATGGCCTGCCACAAAGACAAAGGCGCCGCCGACAATAAAATTGCCTAATTCACCAACTCCCGAAGTGGTTGACATCATCAAATGCAATACGTTTTTTATCAATTGTACGGCAACGCCGGCCAATGGTCCCAGCGCAAAACCGGCGATAACTGCGACGATATCGCTAAAGTCCATGCGCAAAAATGTCGAAAACAGCGGCGGTGTCTCGATCAGCATGACGACAAATGCCACCGCCGACATAATGGCTACTTTTACCATAGTATTGGTCTTTTTGGTCATTTTGCCTCCTGATAACCCCAATATAAAAAGCCCTTATCCGTCAACGATAAGGGCGCTTACTTGCGAAATGTTTATCTTCTCTCGTCCAGACTATACTGTCGGCTTCGGAATTTCACCGAATCAACCCCGTGGGGTTCGCGGGCTTTACCGCCGGTGGGGAATTGCACCCCGCCCTGAAGATCGTTCACTAAAAGTCTATCAATTTAAGCCGGTTTTGTCAACAACAAAGGGGGATTTCAATAAAGACTGACGTCATCCTGTAATTTTATAATCGTTTTTTCAAGTATCTATTGCTAAATTTTGACAAAAAAGTATAATTTTATTAGAAGATTATAAAAAAGGAGCTAATATGAAAGTCTTAAAAGTTTTATTTGCCATTTTAATTGTTCTGCTATTGATCGTCGCATCTACCATCGTTTTAAACTACCAAGTGCTACATTATTCACTTTTATCGGCCGAAGAAAATAGCAATGCGCTCAATGACGCCAAAGCGCAAGCAGAAACAATTGAGTTGTTTATTGAGAACAACGATGTTACCAAAAACCTTAATTTGCCCCAAATGTTTAACGAACAAAACGTCGCCGCCTTTAACAGCACAGAGTTGGGTGAATTTATTAAGTCAGCGGTTAAAAATAGCTTAGACTATCTCTTTTTAAAGAGCGATAAAGTGGAACCATTTGATAAGACTTTTATCACCAGCTTTAAAAATAATACCATTGAAATGACCATCGACGGCCTTTTAAAAAGCGACAACTCTCAGCTCTTGTTGCAAAATCTCGACAAAGTCGACAAGGAAACATTTAAAAAGGGCCTTGCCGAAAGTTTTGATGAGATTAAAATAACTTACACAGCAGCCGAATTAGACGGCATTGCCAACAATTTATACGATGGTGAGCCCTCTCAAGAAAAATTAAAAGATGAGCTGACGACTTTTATCAGCAATAAAATCAATATAAAATTTAATCCGGAAACACTAGTCGAAAAAAGTCTTAAAACGCCGCGTCTAATCAATCAAAAAGTCGATTATATCTTCGGACAACTATTGTTAATTGAAGTCATTTTATTAATCGTACTGCTAGCCGTCGTGCTGCTCAGCCGCAACGGTTTGTTTATCTGCCTGTTGATCACTGCTATATTTTCGGTTGGCCTGTTACAAATCTTGCGAATTATTCGGATCGGCAGCTTCGTCAGCGATCTACCCGAAAAAGGCTTAGTACTTCACTATTACGACCATATGAGCGGATTACTTATCAAAAATATCAATTGTATCAGCATCGCCGTCTTTGCTTTCTTACTAATCTTCCTTATCATCAATTTAATTATTAACAAGGCCTCAAATAAAAGCGACACAACTGCAGCAAACCGCTATCGCCCGGCGCGTATCGTCGTATCACTAGTTATAATCGTTGCAATATCATTTGTCGGTTTTCAGATTTACCAAGAAGTACAGACTGTAAAACATACGATTCAATCATTTAACATCGAAAAGGAATTAGAGAACTTAAATGATATGTTTGAAATGGATTTAAAACTTTAAAGAATAAAGCCAGTTCCTCGGGAACTGGCTTTTAACTTCTATTCACTACTTATTGCGCTGCTTGTCCTTTGGCACGACGCAAGTACCCGTTGCGCGGCAGACGACGATTGGCTCATCTAAAACATCACAAGCTGAGTCGTTTATATCGGGACGCGGCACGATTACTTTACGCGCTTCAAAGACCATCTTACGTGACGAATTGCCCACTTTGACAATTTCGCCAACCGCTTCGATATAGTCACCTGCGTAAACCGGCGCCAAAAATTCAACGCTCTCGTAACCGGCAAATAAGCCCTCGTCGCCATCGTTCAAAATCAACAGCTCGGTGGCAACATCGCCAAACAAAGTTAGCATTTTAGCGCCTTCTACCAAGTTTCCGCCGTAGTGTGCATCGTGCATACTCATGCGCATTCTAATCAGTGATTTCATTGTTTCCTCCTCATTCTTCAATGTGTTTCGATTGATTTATTTTCTTTATGCGTTCGGTGATAAGTGGCAATATTTTATGCACATCTCCGACAACGCCTAAATCCGCAACTTCAAAAATTGGTGCATCGGCATCTTTATTGATGGCGATAATCAGCTCTGATTCTTCCATACCGGCCAAGTGCTGAATGGCGCCGGAAATACCACAGGCCATATATAAGTTAGGCCGCACCGTTTTACCGGTTTGACCAACTTGTCGATCTTGTTCCATCCAGCCGGCATCGACCGCCGCACGCGATGATGATACCGTGCCGCCGATTTCATCAGCTAAGCTATGTAAAATGTGAAGATTATCTTTTGACCCGATACCGCGGCCACCCGAAATTAAGATATCAGCATCTTGGATATCAATTTTTTCTTTCTTGGCTTTTTCAAAAGACAATATTTCAACGCAACAAGCATTTTGTTCAAAGTCCACTGCAAATGTTTCAACCTGACCGGTGCGACTATCATCGCGCTCCAACTTGGCCATAACACCGGGGCGAACGGTCGACATCTGCGGACGATGGTTGGGCGATACAATGGTTGCCATAATATTGCCGCCAAAAGCCGGCCGCGTCATCAACAGGCCTCCTTCTTCATCAATTTCTAGCGATGTACAATCGGCCGTCAAACCGGTTTGCATTCTGGCCGATACGCGCGGTGCCAAATCGCGCCCAATCGAAGTTGCACCAAATAGTACAATCTCCGGTTTCTTAGCATTTATTACCGCCGTTAAGGCCTGGGTATAAGGCTCGGTGCTATACATTGCCAATCTTTCATCATCTACTAAGATAACCTTATCCGCACCGTAAGAAATCAATAATTGATCGTGATTTTTGTGCCCGTGGCCAAGTAGCACCGCAGTCACTGTTGTATTCAACTTTTCCGCCAATTTAGTGGCCTTGCCGATTAATTCCAGCGAGACATTTTGAATTTCGTTGTCGCGTTGTTCAATAAATACGACAATACCTTTGTAATCGGTTAGCGTCATGTCTTCCTCCTATATTATAAACGTCGCCTGTAATTTGTCAATAATTGCCGTCGCCATTTCTTCTGCCGTGCCCTCTAATTTGACACCGGCACCTTTGGTGCTTTTGGTAAATGACTTTTTAACCTTGGTCGGCGAACCCTTTAAGCCAAGTTTTGTTTCGTCAGCCGTAATCGATTGAAAATTCCACTCTTCAACTTCCAGTTCGCGGTGCGCATCGAGAATGCCGGCAACCGACATATAGCGCGGTTTATTTAATTCAGACAATGTCGTAATCAAGCAGGGATAATGCACCTTAATCATTTGGTGACCATCTTCAAAGGCGCGCTTGACGATGGCGTGATCACCCTTATTTTCAAAATTCATCACATATGAGATTTGTGGCAAGCCCAAGTGCTCGGCAATCTGCGGGCCAACCTGTGCCGTATCGCCATCGATTGCCTGTCGACCGGTGATAATTAAATCGTAATCGAGCTCGCGTAATGCGCCGGCCAATGCCGTTGATGTCGCCAAGGTGTCAGAACCGGCAAAGACGCGATCGGTCAACAAAATAACGCGATCAGCGCCCATTGCATAGGCCTCTTGCAGGGCATGCTTGGCTTGCGCCGGGCCCATCGTCAATACGGTAACATGGGCATCATACAAATCTTTTAAAACGAGGGCCGCTTCTAAACCGGCCTTATCATCGGGGTTAATAATACTCGGCACGCCCTCTCTGATAAGCGTTCCCTTAACCGGATCAAGGCGCACTTCATTGGTATCCGGCACCTGTTTAATACATACTACTACTTTCATATTCGCCTCCTCTATTTCAATTCTCGCGCCGCAATAACCATGCGTTGTACTTCACTGGTACCTTCGTAGATTTCAGTAATTTTTGCGTCGCGCATCATGCGTTCAACCGGATATTCACGTGTATAGCCATAACCGCCGTGTAATTGAACGGCCTTTGTCGTTACCGCCATCGCCGTTTCAGCTGCAAACAATTTGGCCATCGCAGCATCTTGCGAATATACCTGTTTGTTCTCTTTTTTGATCGCAGCGCGATATACCAATAGACGCGCAGCATCTATTCTGGTCTTCATATCGGCAATCGCAAATTGCGTATTCTGAAACTTAGCAAGCGGCTTGCCAAACTGTTTACGCTCTTTTACGTAGTTGACGGCCTCGTTATAGGCACCTTGCGCAATACCAAGCGCCTGAGCAGCAACGCCAATGCGACCACCGTCTAATGTGATCATAGCGATCTTAAAGCCCTGCCCCAAGCGGCCGAGTAGGTTTTCTTTGGGCACCTTACAGTTTTCCATAATTAATTCACAAGTCGCCGAACCTTTGATACCTAATTTTTTCTCTTTTTTACCAACCGAAAAGCCCTCAAATCCGGATTCGACAATAAAAGCACTAATGCCCTTAAGCCCTTTTTCGCGATCGGTCATCGCAAAAATAACATATATATCGGCATAACCGGCATTAGTGATAAAAATTTTATTGCCATTTAGTATATAATGGTCACCCTCTAAAACCGCCGTCGTCTGCTGACTGGCGGCGTCAGTACCGGCATTGGCTTCAGTTAGGCCAAAGGCGCCAATTTTTTCACCACTGCAAAGTGCCGGCAAATATTTTTCTTTTTGCTCCTTATTGCCAAACTCATAAATTGGTGCCGTACATAGCGACGTGTGCGCCGAAACGATAATCGACGTCGTGGCACAAGCTGTTGCCAACGTCTCTACGGCATTGGCATATTGCAAATAAGTACCACCTTGTCCGCCGTACTCGCGCGGAAAGGGAATACCCATCATGCCAATTTTCGCCATTTTTTTGACGGTTTCGACGGGAAACATCTCTTCTTCATCTACTTGCTCAGCGAGTGGCTGAACCTCATTTTCAGTAAACGCCCGAAAGAGATCTTGCATCATAAAATCTTCTTGTGTAAATAGAAATGACATATACCCTCCTCATAACTGTATAAGTCTAAACCTGCTTATACTCACCTCTTTTTACTTCTGTAACTTCAGTCATGTGCTAATACTGCTAAATAGAGCGTTTGCCGCTCCAGAAGTGTTCCATTCGCAGCCAGACTGACAGCCAGCCTTTGTTAACAATTTATCAAACAAGGCCATAAAAAACCCGATTTTGTGACCCACCAGTCTAAAAATCGGGTTTTCACTGCCAATATTCTAACATAAAACGCTAGATATGACAATATTATTTGACTAAGATTGTTAAAAAAATACTAATACTTATAAAAACCCTCGCCGCTCTTTCTGCCTAACAATCCAGCACGCACCATTTTTCTAAGCAGTGGGTGCGGGCGGTACTTCGGATCGCCAAACTCACTGTATAATACTTCCATAATGGCTAAGTTGACATCATTACCGATTAAGTCTGCCAAAGCCAATGGTCCAATCGGGTGATTGGCGCCCAATTTCATCGCTTTATCGATGTCTTCGGCGCTGGCAACGCCATCGGCCAATACGCCAACTGCCTCGTTAATCATCGGAATCAAAATGCGGTTGACCACAAAGCCGGGCGCCTCTTCAACTTGAACCGGCTCTTTGCCAACGGCTGAAGTCATATCATAAACGGCTTGATAGCTTTCGTCTGAAGTGGTAATGCCCTTGATAATCTCAACTAATTTCATCATTGGCACCGGATTAAAAAAGTGCATACCGATTACTTTATCGGGACGTGAAACCGATGCGGCAATCTCGGTAATTGACAGCGATGATGTATTGGTTGCCAAAATGCCTTCCGGTTTAACCACTTTGTCGAGCTCGGCAAAAACTTCTTTTTTGATGTCCATATTTTCAACTGTTGCCTCGATGACGAGGTCGCAGTCTTTTAAGCTTTTAAAATCGGTTGAATAGCTGACATTGCCCATTGCAGTTGCCTTTTGCTCTTCGGTCATCTTTTCTTTTTTGACCAAGCGCGACAACGACTTATCAAGTGTCGCCTTAGCTTTTTCTAACGAGCTTTCGCGCGAGCTCTTTAGTGTTACTGCAAAACCGCTTTGGGCAAAGATTTGAACGATGCCACTACCCATAGTTCCCGAACCGATAACGCCAATTTTCTTCATTTTTTCACTCCTTATTTGTTGTTATAACTTGCCTTTTCCTTATTTAAAAATGCGCGCATGCCGTCTTTTTGATCAGTCGTCGCAAAGCACATACCAAATAGCTGTGCCTCAATCGCCTGACCCGATTGAAATGAACTTTCTAACCCTTTATCAATAGCCTGCTTCGCATATTTTACTGCAATTGGTGCCTGTTTGCAAATATCTGCCGCCATTTTTTTAGCTGCCGCCAATGCATCTTCGGCAACATCGTTGACCAGGCCAATTCGCTTGGCCTCATTACCATCAATCGGCTTACCGGTAAAAATCAACTCTTTGGCCTTAGCCGGACCAATTAAGCGCGGCAAGCGCTGCGTGCCGGCAAAACCGGGTGTAATGCCAAGTGATACTTCAGGCTGCCCCAGTTTGATGCGTTCGCCGGCGATTCTGATATCACAAGACATCGCCACCTCTAAGCCACCGCCTAAAGTAAAACCGTTTAGAGCGGCAATCGTCACCGGCTCAATCGCTTGTAAACGCGTTAAGACGCGTTGACCCAACTCGGCAAACGCCTTGCCTTGACCTAAAGATTTTTCGGCCATTTCGGCAATATCGGCACCGGCTATAAACGCCTTGCCTTCGCCGGTCAATATGACGACATAAAGCTCGCGGTCGGCTTCTATCTTAGCTAACAGCGCGTCTAACTCGCTGAGCGTTTCGCTATTGAGCGCATTAAATGCCTCTGGCCTGCTAAATGTAATAATGCCGATATGTTCTTCTTTTTGGTACTTAATATTTGGCATAGTTCCTCCTGTAGCTTTAACACCTGACAACACATAAAATTATACCATATTTTCACTTGATTTTTACAGCCAATTTACAAATATTTAAACTGCTAAAAGTCTTGCTTGGCATTGTCAAGCCAAGCCGAAACCGGCTGCATCACTTTGGCAATCGTACCATCGACAAACGGATTTTCTAAATTGGCCAATTCAACCAGCCCCAAAAATGCGCGACTGCCGCCGGCTTGACATAAACGCAAGTAATCTTGCCAAGCAGTTTCGCGCTGCTCGCCCAGCGACTTGTGCCAAAACTGCAATGCACAAACCTGTGCCAAAGTATAGTCAATATAGTAAAACGGCATGTAAAAAATATGCGATTGACGATACCAATAACCGCCTCTTTCCAATAAATCATTACCATCATAATCGCGATGTGGTAAGTACTTGCGTTCAATCTCGCGCCAAGCCGCCTTGCGCTCGGCCGGGCTAGCGGTCGGGTTTTGATAGACAAAATGTTGAAACTCGTCAACCGTTACGCCATACGGAATAAAGGTTACCGCATTTGCCAAGTGCGAAAACTTAAACTTAGCGATATCTTGCTTAAAAAAGCGTTCCATCCAGGGCCAAGTGATAAACTCCATACTCATCGAGTGAATCTCACAGGCCTCTAGTGTCGGCCAAACGTATTCCGGCAAAGCGTAATTGCGACTTGAAAAAACCTGAAAAGCATGACCGGCCTCGTGCGTTAAGGTGCCGACATCGTCCAGTGTGCCATTAAAATTGGCAAAGATAAAGGGCGCCTTATAATTGTTGATAAACTCGCAATAGCCGCCGCCTGATTTGCCTTTTTTAACCGCTAAATCAAGCAACTCGCCCGCGACCATAAAGTCAAAAAATTCAGCCGTTTCCGGCGATAATTCGCGGTACATTTCTTGCGCGCAATCGACCAACTGAGAAAGCGAACCCTTTGGTGTAGCATTGCCATCGACAAAGTCAAATGGCTCGTCGTAATGTTTTAATTCGGCTACGCCAATGCGCTGGCGCTGACGCGCTTTTAACTCGGTCGCCAGTGGTACAACCGCCTTTAAAACCTGTTGACGATAACCTTCCACCATCGCGGCGTCATAATCGGTGCGCCCCATGCGCGCATAGCCCAATTCGATAAAATTATTAAAACCCAATTTAAGGGCAATGGCATGGCGCAGCTTGACCATATCATCATAAATGCGATCGAGTTGTGCCTCGTTTTCTTCAAAAAATGACATATAACTATTTGTAGCGGCGCGCCGCTGAGCGCGATCCGCCACCTGCATAAACGGCCCCATTTGCTGTAAATTATATGTACCGCCGTTAAACTCTATCGCAGCGCTCGACATCAGTTTACGGTATTCACTGGCCAGTTTATTCTCGCGCTGTACAAGCGGTAAAACTTCCGGGCTGGATGTCTTTAATTTACAAGCGGCAAAATCAAACAACTGCTTGCCCCATTTTTCAGCCAACGCAGCGCGATGCGGTGAGGCCACCAATGCGCGATAATAGTCAACCACCATATCTTCGTAAACCGGCTGTTGTTCGTCGACAAAATCGTTTTCGGTCTCGTAAAAAGCATCGGTTGTATCAATCGAATAGCGAATTTGCACCAACTTAAACATCGTTTCGACATCATTGCGCAAGGCGTTAATTTCAGCAATCAGTTGATTCTGCGCCTCAGCGTCAGGTGCCTGCTTAAAAGCCTGTAATAACGCGGTAAACTGCGTTTTAAACGCCGCCATATCAGGGCGCTTATATTGATAATCCTTAAATTTCATATTGTTTCCTTTCGAGCTTTTGCTTTACACTACTTTCTACTTTCCACTTACTTACTATCATCGTATTTCAGCACAGCCAAAAAGGCGTGCTGTGGAACATCAACACTACCCATTTGACGCATTCTTTTTTTACCTTCTTTTTGTTTTTCAAGTAGTTTCTTCTTACGACTGATATCACCGCCATAACACTTTGCCAAAACGTCTTTGCGCAATGCGCTAATCGTCTCGCGAGCGATGATTTTAGTGCCAATCGCCGCCTGAATTGGGATGGCAAACATCTGGCGAGGGATTTCCTCTTTTAGCCTTTCGCAGATTTTGCGGCCGCGCGTATAGGCGGTCGATTCGTGCACAATCAGCGAAAAGGCGTCAATCAGATCCTTGTTGAGCAAAATATCCATCCGCACCAGTTCAGACTGGCGGTATTCCTTAAAGCTGTAGTCAAGCGAGCCATAGCCGCGCGTCTTCGATTTAAGCGCATCAAAAAAGTCGTAAATCACTTCATTAAGCGGCATTTCATAATGCAGTTGTACGCGCATATCATCCAGGTAGTCCATCTTTATCATGTCACCGCGTCGATTTTGACAAATCTCCATCACGGCACCAACATAATCCTTTGGCACCATAATATCGCAAGTGACAATCGGCTCTTCCATCATGTCGACTTCGCTGAGCGGCGGTAGATTAGATGGGTTTTGCACCATCACAACACTGCCATCGGTTTTAGTGACGCGGTAAATAACACTTGGCGCCGTCGAAATCAAATCTAAATCAAATTCGCGGTCAAGCCTTTCCTGAATGACTTCCATATGTAGCAAGCCCAAAAAACCGCAGCGAAAACCGAAGCCCAACGCCACCGATGTTTCCGGTTCAAAAGACAAGGCGGCATCATTGAGCTGCAGTTTTTCCAGAGCGTCGCGAATAGCGTTAAAATCTTGCCCATCAGCCGGATAGATACCGCAATAGACCATCGGCGTGGCCGGTTTATAACCTTCAAGCGGCTCTGCGGTCGGGTTATCGCGAAAGGTAATCGTATCGCCGACCGAACAGTCTTTGACATTTTTAATGCTGGCCGTCAAATAACCGACGTCGCCGGCGCTAAGCTGTTCAACCGGCGTCATGCCGGGTGTAAAAATGCCCACTTCAACCACTTCGTAAGCGACCTTTTTAGCCATCATCTCGATAATATCGCCCTTTTTAACCGTGCCGTCAAAGACGCGGATAATGGCAACAGCCCCCTTGTAAGAATCATAATAAGAATCAAAGATCAGCGCTTTTAAGGGCGCCTTGGCATCGCCGCTCGGCGCCGGTACCAACTCGACAATCGCCTCTAAAACCTGCTCGATATTAAGGCCGTTTTTGGCCGAAATACGCGGTGCCTCTTCGGCTAAGATGCCG
>PDWI01001328.1_pt1 | contig 39188 bp, 26 predicted proteins | sample 1430891 | NCBI WGS metagenome assembly PDWI01 (sample SAMN01162508, study PRJNA174530) | Oral metagenome, whole genome shotgun sequencing project. | biome: Marine environment; feature: Marine mammal; material: Swab sample of the gingival sulcus; isolation source: swab sample of gingival sulcus... | reverse complement strand
TATAATTTGTCTCTTTCATCAGATCATCCAAGCGATGCCTTATACTTAAATAGTCATTCTTTCTGAATTTTTGAATTCTATCGCTCAATTTTTTCAGTTTTTCTTTTAGCTCATCCTCTATACAATCGCCATCTTTATTTTTCGCTTGTTCCATAAAGCCAAGATTTAAAAAATCGGCATAAAAATCATGAGGACATTCTGAGAGTTCAAACAAATCATCATCTGTCAATAAGCCAATAGGAGAACGCATAACAGACAATAACGCCATGTCATCCTTGGGATTCGACACGAGTTTTAAAAAGTCTATTAGGACTAAAATCTCTGGCAATTCAAATAAGTTTTCCTCTATATCAATGCTGAGTGCAATGCCATTTTCTTCAAAGATTTTCTTAATCCAGCTAGCTTTCTTATTCGGGCTACGACTCAAGATGCAAATATCCCCATAGTTATACTTTTTATGTTCTAGAAGATTTCCCGCTTCATCAAATACAGGATAGCTTTCCTCCGTGATTTCCTTTATCCTATCAATAATCACCCTATAATATATTTCATCGGCACTCAAGGCATCATCTTCCTTGGCAATCGCGTTTATCCTATCCTTATCAATAAAGGTTATAAGCGTCTTTTCGCCTTTGTTTTCTTCCTCTACAATCTGTTTACCTGACTGAAGCATCGCCATTTTTTTATAATCTATGCCACCGTAGTTTTTACGCATCAAATGTTCAAAAACATCATTCACCGAATCTAACACCCTTGGTAAGGAGCGAAAATTTTGGTTCAGCTCTATAGTCTTTGCCTGATTAGATAGAGAAAATTCGTCATACTTATTTAAAAACAGCTCTGGCCTAGCCTTTCTAAAGGCATAAATACTCTGTTTATAATCCCCCACTATAAATAGTGACCCTCTTGACCTTATACGCTCTATTAAGGCATCTTGAATGTCTGAGGTGTCCTGAAACTCATCCACAAAAATATAGCGAAAAATCTTTTGATAGGACTCGGCTATCTCTTGTTTTTCTAAAATTTTCATAGCAAAATGCTGCATATCATCAAAATCAATGACATTATGCTTTTTTTTCATTTCTTGGTACTTTTTGCTAAAGGCTTGAGCAAGCCTAATAAGCGCCAAGGAAATCTCCTTAGAGTTTTGAATATCAAGTTCTAATTGTTTTGCTGAAAACTTAAAATACTTCTTCACTAAATGCCCTGTTTTGTCCTTGATTTCACTACGTAAAGCCTTAAATGCTTCCGCCGAATCCAAATCCATGGCATCCTTTGCCTTGCCTCTAGCAGATGGCATAGTAATAAAGTGAAAATCCTTAAATAAAAGATGAGCTTTCTGGTAATCCTCCATAGTAAACGGCGCCGAAGTCGTCAATAAGTCCTCTAAAATTAAGATGCTTTCCGTATCCTTATGGGCACAGTCCACATATTTATCAAAATTACTAGCTTCAGCAAAGCTAAAATAAGAGCCAAATAAAGAGCTTATTTTTTTACACTCTACAGCGGCACTCTCTTTAATATCAGCTAAGACATCATGGTCTTTGTCAGTATTTTCATATAAATTTTGGTAAAAGTCCTCTATCGACTTTGAAGCTGCTGCATCAGCATAGATACTCATCACAATATCTTGTAGATTATCATCCGATTGCACCTTAGAAAAGGCTTGAATAGATGGCAAGATATCCTGATTTTCTTTCGACTCTTCTAGCACTTTCTTAAAACTCTCATCTTTCAGTAAGAGCATATCAGAATTATCCGCCACCTTAAAATCCGGCTCAATGTCTAAGTAGATAAAATTTTCTTCAATTAGCTGCTTACAAAAACCATGTATGGTAGATATATTACTTGAGGGCAGCATGGTCATTGCCCTAGCTAAATGTCTTATATCACAACCCTCTTCTGCTATCGCCTTGTTTAGTCTATCTGAAACCCGTGATTTCAATTCTAAGGCAGCTGCCTCCGTAAAGGTCACAATCAAAAATTCGTCTATCTGAGCTTTGTCCTCAATGATTAATTTACAGACTCTCTCTATTAAAACAGCGGTCTTCCCCGTCCCCGCTGAAGCCGATAACAAAAGGTCATTTCCCCTATCAACTATCGCCTCACTCTGTTCTTTGTTAAATTTCATCGTTTTATCCATTCTATATCAAATATTTTATTTACAAGCTAGCTATCGTTAACGAATATTATAACACAAAACACAATAAAATTAAGCATACAAAAAGCGTAGCAGAAATCTGCTACGCTTAAAGTAGAGCTTTTAGGGGTCAGTTCATACACTACTATGCTTTTTTAGTTTTAATAAATAACAGAGCATAAATCCCATTGTTATTGTCATTACACCACGTCATTAGCTTCCTTAAAACTTAAAGTGTGATACCTCATTTTGGAGTTCACCAGCTATCTCAGCTAAGTTCACACTTGCCGATGAAATATCGTTTATTGACTGCGTTTGCGTTTCTACGCTGGCACTAGCTTCCTGGGTAGTAGCCGCATTTTCTTCAGCAATAGCCGATAAGTTCTCAATAATGCCGATTATCTGATTGTTTTTCTGTTCAATAAGATTCGAATTCACAGTGATATTTTCCACTACTTGCTTGCTACGCTCCACAGCCTCTTCAATATCATTGAACTTATGTTGTGTAAGCAACGCTTGTTCATCTTGCACTGCAACTATTTTCCCAACATCAGCCATGGTATCTACAGCACTCTGTGCTTTTTCCTTCAAGCCATCTATAATTGTACGAATTTCTTCGGTAAATTTAGTTGAATCTTCTGCAAGCTTACGAATTTCTTCTGCCACTACCGCAAAGCCTTTGCCTGCTTCGCCAGCACGTGCCGCTTCAATCGCTGCATTCAACGCCAATAGGTTAGTTTGGTCTGCAATAGATTGTATCATCTCAGATGCCTTTGAAATTGCCTCGGCACTTTCATTGGTTTCAAGAATAATCTGATTCACAAATCCCGCTGCTTGTTTATTTTCTTCACCAGTCTTTATTAAACCATCTAAAGCATTTTTTCCTTCTTCTTTTTTATTATTTATATCAATCGTCGCTAATTCTAAATCTTTAAGCATCTCAATCATTTCACTTAATATTCTAGTATTCTCTTCTACGCTCTCTGCAGCATCTGTAGTATCTTTTGCCTGACCAGAAGCACCCATTGCTATATTATTCACTGCATTTGATACTTCATAGGCATACTCATTGGTACTCTGTGCATTGGCAGTTAATTCTTCAGCAGTACTTGCCGTTTTATGTGAATAATCAGAAATATTTGATAAAATATCTTGTAGCTTATTAGACATCCCAAGAATCGAATTTGCCAATATTCCAAGTTCATTATCATACTTAAGGAATTTACTATCAATTTCAATATTTAAATCACCATTAGCAACCTTATCCGCTTGTATGCTAATTTGCTTAAGTGGCAAGCTTATTTTTCTTCCCAATAGGTAAGATAAAATAAAAACAATTAGTATTGAAAAAAGAGCTAACAAAATACTTTTTACTTGAATACTCTTCAAAGGTTGAAGAACATTCTTCTTTGACTTGAGGACAGCTAAGGACCAGTCTGTTCCCTCGATTGGCAGATAATTAATAATATAATCTTTGCCATTCATTTCAATTGTCTCATAACCACTGTTTCCATCCACCATTTTCTTTTCAATCGTTTTTAGTTCTTCTAAGCCAGGGTGATTTTTTTCTAAATCATTGTCCATTTTTTTTACCAATTCAAGATCGGAATGAGCAACTTTTTTTCCATCTTTGTCAATAATGAATTTAATATCCTTTTCATTATCTGCATTTTTTTCTTCAATAATGGCATTAAATTCCACTGATGGGTAAGCTGCCCCTAATACACCAATTATTTCTTTACTAAGATCACCATCTTTGTGTATAGGCGTTGTAATTATTGTTATTAAGGAATTATCCGCTTTACTTAATAACGGGCTAGCAAAAACAGTGCCTTTTTTATCCATTGTATCATTAAAATTTGCTGCTTTTGAGAGATCAAAGGTAATATCAGTACCAGGAATATAAGTAGATCCATCTAATAAAGAAACTTGATACCTAACCGTTCCACCATTATTTTCAATAGCTTTAATCTGTCTTGATAAAACTTCTGTTTGCTTCTTTTTATTCATCGAATAAATATCTTTATCTCTTGCTAACACTTCTAATGCGGTAGCTTTTTCCTTTAACGTTGTGGCATACAATTTACTTTCAATTTTTGCTGAATGTTCCAATTTTAATTTGGTATTATCAAGAAAAACTGATTGTGCTGAAAAATATAAAAATACAAATAAACCCACCACTAATAATAAAAATAAAGCTGTCATATGAATGGTAATCTTTTTACCAATTTTTGAAACCTTATTACTCTTTATGTCTTTTTTACTCATAATAATTTAATCTCCTATTTTTCCATCTAAAACTACATCAAAATATAACGTAAAACCTATCGGATTGTAATATATTTTTTTTTAGCTATTAATAAATTAAAAAGTTGTCATACTAATTAAGAAAAAAAACAGCTAAGAAACTTTCTTCTTAGCCGTTTGTATTTTTAGATTTTCACGATATACTATCTACAATTTGAAATTCGCCACCTCATTTTGTAGATCACTAGCAATTTCTGCTAGGCTGCCACTTGCAGATGAAATGTCATTAATTGACTGCGTTTGTGTTTCAACGCTGGCACTCGCCTGCTGAGTTGTAGCTGCATTTTCCTCTGCAATTGCTGATAAGTTCTGAATAATACCGATTATTTGAGCATTTTTCTCTTCAATAGCATTTGAATTCATCGCGATATTATGAACAATTATCTTACTTCTTTCTACAGCATCTTCAATATCACCGAATTTATTTTGTGTTATCACGGTCTGATTATCTTGTTCTTGAACAATCTTTGCAACATCTTCCATCGTGTCTACTGCATTTTGAGCCTTTTCTTTTAAAGCGGCAATAATCGTCCTGATTTCTTCTGTAAACTTAGTAGAATCCTCCGCCAGTTTCCTAATTTCTTCTGCTACTACTGCAAAGCCCTTTCCAGCTTCCCCTGCTCTAGCTGCCTCAATTGCAGCATTTAGAGCTAGTAGATTTGTTTGGTCTGCAATAGATTGTATCATCTCAGATGCCTTTGAAATACTTTCTGCACTATCGTTTGTTTCCAAAATAATCTGGTTCACATAGCCTGCTGCTTCCTTATTTTCTTCACCAGTTTTCAATAATTTTTCTAGTGCATGTTTTCCTTCATTTTTCTTTTCATCAATATCTCTAGTTACATCTTCCAATTCCCTAAGTAATTTAATCATATCTTGTAATGATTGACTATTTTCTTCCACACTCAAAGCCGCCTCTGTTGTATCATTTGCCTGACCAGTAGCACCTTCTGCAATATTTCCTACTGCATTTGCCACCTCTTTAGCTGACTCATTAGTATTATTTGCGGTAGCCGTCAATTCTTCAGCCATCGCCGCCGTATTACTAGAGTGTGATGAAATCAAAGCAACAATTCTTCTTAATTTTTCTTGTGTGTCCTCTATTGCCTCTGCTATCATTTCGAATTCATCATTACTCTTTATATTCATTTCATGACTTAAATCGTAGTGAGAAAGAGCCGTAATACCCTCTACAATCTGTTTACTTGGTTTAAACAAACGTTTTGTAGCAAAGTAAATACTAAATCCTATAATTACACAAGCAATTGAATATAACAAGATAAATAATTTAGTAACACTGTTTGTTCTATCACTTACATAAGTTGATGGAACATTAATACCAACAGACCACGTACTATGCGGAATTGGTGCATAGGCTAAATATTTTTTTTCACCATTAATTTCATAAGAATCAACACCCGTCTTACCAGCAAGCATACTTTGTGTAATTTCAGCCATTTTACCAGTATAATTTGATACATTTTCACTCATGATTTTATCTTTATCTTCATGATAGATATAGCTTCCATTTCCAGCTAAAACAACAAGCTGACTACCCTCTATCGTTCTCTTTGCTTCAAATACTTTCGATAATTCATCAGTGTTAACATCAATAACTGCAACACCCAAGTCTTCTTTCTTTTCATCGTAAATAGGTGTAGAAATACTGATAACTATTTTACCACTCTCCATATCAATATAAGGATTAGTAATATATGTTCCGCCTTGTTTTACCGGTTCCACATAGTAATCTTTTTGATTAATATCCCAATCTTCTGGCACTTCAAAATCTTTAAGATCTAAAGCTAAGTTATTATTATCTTTTAACGCTACATAAACTAATTGTAAATTACCACTAGATTTTTTAATTCTATTAAAAGTTGCTAATGCTGGCTTATACTCAGGTATTTTCTTAGCCTTTTTTCTATCTTTAACACCTTTTAGTGCCCTTGCATACTTGTAAACACTTTCTGTATTCGCCATTGTTTCTGGTATCGATGCTTCCTTCTCTAGAAAAGCACCAATTTGTGACGATATTTTACCAGCACCTAATTCTAATTGCTCATCAGTCATTTTCATAACAATATTATTTATTTTATTGTTTAGTACAAAACCTGTTAAAACGAAAATGATGACAACTAGTGTAATAGCTACTATGGATACTTTATTAGCTACCCGCGTTTTTTTTCTAGTACTTTTTGTATTTTTCTTCATTTTCTTATCCTCCTTATCTTCCTAGCATTTTTCTACACCAAAGTATGAGAACATCAATCTTCTCTTAAAATTTAAAGTTTGATACCTCATTTTGAAGTTCACTCGCAATCTCCGCTAAGTTAACACTTGCAGATGAAATGTCATTAATTGATTGCGTTTGTGTTTCAACGCTGGCACTTGCCTGCTGGGTTGTAGCCGCATTTTCTTCTGCTATTGCCGATAAGTTTTGTATAATACCAATTATCTGAGTATTTTTTTCTTCAATCTGATTCGAATTTATCGCAATATTATGCACAATTGTCTTACTTCTTTCCACAGCATCTTCAATATCGCCGAATTTATTTTGTGTTATAACCGTCTGATTATCTTGTTCTTGAACAATCTTAGCAACATCAGCCATGGTATCTACTGCATTTTGAGCCTTCTCTTTTAAGCCGGCAATAATCGTCCTGATTTCTTCAGTAAACTTAGTAGAATCTTCAGCTAATTTTCTAATTTCCTCAGCTACTACAGCAAAACCTTTACCTGCTTCCCCTGCTCTAGCTGCCTCAATTGCAGCATTTAGAGCTAGTAGATTTGTTTGGTCTGCAATAGATTGTATCATCTCAGATGCCTTGGAAATATTCTCGGCACTCTCATTAGTTTCCAAGATAATCTGATTCACATAGCCTGCTGCTTCCTTATTTTCTTCACCATTTTTCAATAATTTTTCTAGCGCATCTTTTCCTTCATTTTTCTTTTCATCAATATCTCTAGTAACATCTTCTAATTCTCTAAGCATTTCTATCATATCATGTATTGATCTGCTGTTTTCTTCAACACTTAGAGCTGCCTCTGTGGTATCATTTGCTTGACCAGTAGCTCCTTCAGCTATATTTACTACTGCATTAGAAACCTCTATAGCCGATTCATTAGTATTTTGCGCTGTCGCTGTCAATTCTTCCGCCATAGCAGCCGTATTACTTGAATGCGATAAAATATTGTTAACGATCACTCGTAGGCTATCCAACATTTTTTTGGTTGAACGAGCCATCTCCCCTATTTCATCTTTATTTTCAATATATTTAAGTGCTTCTTGACCTTCTTCTCCCGAATTCAAATTGAAATCAGCAAGCCTCTCCAAAACTACGCTAATCAATCCAATAGGCCTAATAATAGTTTTTCTTAATAAAAGATAGACTACAATCATCGCTATAACAATAGCAAGAATACTAACAAATACCATATACATAATAGTATTTGTTAAACTACTGAACAGTTCATTCTCTGGTACATTTGCAATAATCTTCCATGACGTTTTAGGCATGGCAATGGAGAATATATCATAAGATTCTCCATTTATTTCAGTTTCTGCGTTATTTATTCCCTCTACATCATAATTAGCCATTAATTCTTTATACTGAGGTAAATCCGCTACATTGACCTTCATTACTTGTTCCTTATCAGGACCAGCTATTATCATCCCAGTACTATCGACTAGAAGAACATTTCCCGTTTCTCCTATTGTAATATCAGAAATCATCTTTTGTATGGTCACCAAATCATAGTCAGCACTTACTGCCCCAATAAATTTGCCCTTATCCACAATTGGTACCGTAGTAGTAATCATGGTAATACCAGTACTCTCATCATAGTATGGATCCGTCCAATTAGAACCAAGTTCTCCACTTTTCATTAGTGGTACATTCTTGGTACCTGTATACCAATCCTGACTTGGGTAGTCATAATCCGCCGCCTCGTAATCTGTGGTGTATACCATCTTGTCGCCATCTTTATAAATATATGGTCCAAAATATTTTTCTGACTTTTTATACTTGTTTGGTTCTATCCATATTCCTGAACCTAGGGTGTTTGGATTTAAAGGAAGTATCGCAGAAATAAGTTCTTTATAGTCTTTACGATTCATCTTATCCTTATTAAGACTGTAAATTTTACTTATGTTTTCTGCAATTTTTTCATGATTAGCAAATTCAGTAGTAATATCAGACTTTACACTGTTCATTAAATACTTCATTTGCAAGCTTATATCTTCATGTAGTTGTTTTTTTGAATTCATGATACTAACCAGCATAATAGATGCTGAAAGCAACAACATTATTAAAAATATAATGCCCAATACCTTTGTGCTAATTGATTTTTTCATCATCACTCCTTAAGTTCATTTTTCACTTCTTAACTGTTTGAAATACATAAAACCAAATGTTATTCACTAAACGCACAATTTGACAAAAAAATGAAAGAATATATAGACATTAAAAAAGATGACGATACTTATTTTTATCTAATTTTAAGATGCCATTATATCCACAATATGGACAGGGATATTCTTTTGAATCATGATTTTTTATGCTGACATTAGCAGAATCAATTTCTTCCACTAATTTCCAAATATTACCTATAGTAATTTCAAAGAGCTCTTCAAATCCTTCCCTATCTACCAATGTAGCCGAACGCCTGTTTAAGCTTCCTTTACTACTTAATTTAATATTGGTACATAGTGATTCACCATTTTTACTTAGCTCTTTATCGACAGCTTTTAATAAATCTTTATCCTCAATATAACGACCACTTAATCTATATTGCTTTAAGATTTCTTTATAATTAACGCTTTTTTCACAATTTTCACCCACAAGTTCACCATCATCACTGAAACCTTCTCTTATAGAATGATAAAAGGCTCCTAAAACTTCTGCCCCTTTATATTCACCATCTAAGAGTGCTTTTAGATAGGTTAAAAGCTGAAGTTGCAAAGCATCCTCCACTTCAGCCATTTTAAATTCCTTCATTCCTGTTTTATAATCTACAACTCTTAGATAGTTCTTTCCATTGTACTTTACAATATCTAACCTATCAATTTTGCCTTCTATAAATAGTTCTTTATCCTCATTTTTGAAAGTATGAGTAAATTCTTTTTCACAAATAATGTCTAATTGACAATCGTCACCACAATCCAACTGACTTAAAATCGCTCTGGCAATATACTTCATAGAAGGTTCAAAAAAATGTAATCTATCCTTAAGATTCGTATTAATTCTTAAAACTTCTTCTTCCTCTTGACTCCTTATAAAGCAGTCTTTTAATATTACTTCTGAATTTTCAATAAATTCTTCTTTATTTTTACATTTCAGGTATTCTTTAACAAAGTACTCTAAAGCTCTATGATAAACATTTCCCACCATACGATAATCCATATCATCATACTCATTCTGTACAGGCTTTAATGCATACTCTACAAAAAATCCATAGGGACAAAGAGCCTGTTTTTCCAAACGTGATACGCTGAGCTTATACTTGTTAACATCATCCTCTACAGTAAACTTACTTACCTTATTAACGTATTTGTCAACATTTCTATTTAAACTTGTTTGTAAATTTTTCTCTGCATTTATATAGGAATCAAAATCGGCCATGAACTCAGAATCAACGGTAATTTTTTTCACATCTTTAGGAGATTTATTTAAAAATAAAAAGTCATAAAAAGGATTTTTCACCCCTGTTTTGGAAATATTGTCTATACTTAAATCAAAAAAATGTTCTTCTATATCATATATTTTCTTTAGATTTTTCACCCATATAGACGGAGCTACTTCTTCCATTTTTTGATTATACATTGGATAAGTAAAAATAGTTTGTTCGCTGGTCAATAGGATTTTTTCATAGACATCATAAATTTCCTTATCCATAAACTTACTTACGGTCTTAAAAGAATAAGGACTAGATTCATCTAAATAGGCAAGTTCATTAGACGTAAAAATAGCCTTTGAACTAAACTTACTAGAAGGCAATACGCCATCACTTACTCCCACAATATACAAATATTTAAGTCCCAAAAACTTTGTTCTTTCAATAGAACCAGAAAGAACTTTTAGGGTATTTGGCGGCGTAATTCCTGCTTTATAAAGTGAAATAGCAGAGATAAATAAATCAATAAAAGAATTGGTGCTTAGCTTAATATCAGCAGTAAAAACTTCTATTTGCTCAAAAATATCTTGAATCGCTTTTTGTATGGCAGTATATTTTCTTTCTTGATCTTCATCACCAAGTTCAGCATAATATAAGATTTTTTCTTTTATTAGCTCTTCCAAGTTAAATATAGCTAAATATTTTTTTACTGCCCCTAGTTTCTTTTTTAAGGAATCCGCTTTTGTCAAATCATCTTTTAAGTCCCTTAAGGCATGGATTACACTATCTTTATATCTTATAATGTCTTTTTGCTTTTCTATGTCCTTATCACGGTATAAAAATTGAAAACTATTAGCTTGAAACCATCTATCATAGTTAATCTTCATCGTTAAAACATAACGTTCTATATCTGTTGCTAAAGAATAATTATGAGAGAATTCCGCCTCATCCATTGTAAACTTAGCTGTTAACTTAAGACAATCAAGTACCTGCTTATTTGAAAAATTATTTTGAACAGCCTTTAAAGAACTTATTATAAACAAAATATAATCAAAGGTACTAACAGGAATACTTTCATCCCTAAAATAAGGAATCCCATATTTTAAAAAGATTTTATCAATTGGATATTCATAGGATGTAATATCACTAGCTACAATGGCAAAATCAGACCATAAGCACTGACTCGTCTTCATTTTATTTAAAATATCTTGGGCAATATATGTAATTTCTTCATCTTTATTTTTAGCAGCTATAATCTCCATATTAGGTTTATAATGCTTCTTTCTTCCTTCATAATCAAATAAAGACGCAAATGCCAGAGCATTATTATCTGCTTGCTCTAACTTCATACTAATTTCTTCTACTATGTATTTTTCATTTATTTCGTTAAATGCTTGCTCAATTTGAGCAATTAAGTGATGAGAATACCTTGATGCCACTCCTGTTTTGGCATGTATAACCCTAATAAAACTTTCCTCTGCTTTTGAGGCAATCGCTGTAATCAGTGATACTTCAATTGATGACATACCAGAAAAACCATCCACTATAAAAGAGTATTCATCCAATAAAAAATGTTTATCCTTAGATAAAAAGTACTCTGTTAAACGATTTGTTAATTCTATTTCATCAATTTTATCCTTTTCAAAACACGCTAAATACGCATCTAAAATTAATGACATTTCATATAATTTTTTACTTAATACAGGTTTACTCACCTTAATATCTTTACTTAGTTCATAAAGGTCTTCAGCCTGTAACCCCTCATTTCTTAAAGCATCCATTTGCGAGATAATCAATTCAACATAAGATTTTGAACGGTACGATGCCTTATAGAGTTCTAACTTATCATCCACTTCCTCTAGAACCTTCATCATCAAGAGGATTTTTCCAAAGTCTGAAATAATATTATTCTGATCAATTCCCACTAAGTAACTAAATTCATAAAGCAGCTTCTTTAAACCATAAACCCGAGCATGAAAAAGCCCCTCCGATGCCATATTATCGATTAGATACTTTTCAGCATCAAAGGCAAACTGTTCCGGTACAACAACAATAATATTACTAGTCAGGACATTTTTTCCCTTTATAAAATCAAGTTCCATAAATGGAACTTGATTTGGTGAGTATATTAACTTTATATAATTCACTACTGCTTTACAACCTCAGGTAAATCATAGCCATTTATGTCTACCGTAATCTTAGTCATCACGCAATCTACTGTAGGTCTATCTTGCATCCCTGTTTCAACAGTAGCAAGTTCATCTAAGCTCTCTTCGCCTTCAATTAGTTTACCAAAGGCAGCATACTGCCCATCTAAAAACTTAGAATCATTATGAACGATAAAGAATTGAGATCCTGCACTATCAGGCATTTGGCTTCTAGCCATAGAAATTACGCCACGCTCATGAGAAAGGTCATTTTCAAAACCATTAATAGCAAATTCACCTGCTATAGCATGTCCTGGACCACCTGCACCAGTACCTGTTGGGTCGCCACCTTGAATCATAAAGTTTGGGATAATTCTATGGAAAATAAGTCCATCATAGTAACCGTCTTGTGCTAGGGTAACAAAGTTTGCTACCGTATTAGGTGCCTTTTCTGGGTAAAGTTCTAATTTCATGTCCTTTAGTTCTTTATCCCCTATCTTTGTGCTAATTGTTACAACTGGATTTTTTGACATTGTGTCCTCTCCTTTTTCTTCTTCTGTACTCTTGTCTATATTCTCTTGAGATGCCGATTCATCTTCAAGTTTTTCACCATTTTTTTCTTCTGCTTCTTTTTCATCCGTGCTTGAAGTCTCTTCTGCTTCCTTAGCCACTTCTTCAGTCTTTTGTTCTTCCTTTATTTCTTCTGTCTTCTTTCCTGCATCACAAGCACTTAAGGAAAACAAAAGCGTTAAAACTAATGCAATTGATAGTAATTTTTTCATTTTTTCTCCTTCTTATTTACCTTATCGTATTTAGCACATCAAAGAATGCTCTACGTGTGCTCTTATTACGAACCATTTCCCTGTTTCCGATAAAGCGGTATGATTTTGCCACGTTCTTTCCTTGATAGAGCACGGCAATTTTCAACGTTCCCACAGGATTTTTTTCCGTGCCACCGCCCTTTCCTGCAACACCACTTATTGATACGCAAACATCCGCCTTTGACAGCTTATATAATCCCTCATTCATAGCAAGCACACATTCTTCTGATACTGCGCCGTACTCTTCTAAAAGCGAACTCGCTACGCCAAGCCTATCCATCTTTTGTTCGTTCGAATAAGTGACAACACCCAAGTCAAAAACATCCGATGAACCATCCATATCAGTTAAAAACTTTGATGCTAAGCCTCCCGTACAACTCTCAGCAAAGGCTATTTTTAATTTTTTTTCTTTTAAGACTTGGTACAATTTTTCATTTAAATCCAAGCCCTCATAAGAAAAGATATACTCTTCTAGCCTTTCCTTTATTTTTTCACTCACTGGCTCAAAGACTCTATCTGCCTCTTCTTGACTTTCTTTCATAGTGGAAAGCCTTAGCTTAATAAGCCCTGGCGAAGCATAAATACCAATGCTTGGGTCTGTCTGCTCATCAAAAATATCCTCTATTTTTTCAGCACACATCGATTCGCCAATACCAAAGACATGTATAAATTTATTATAGAGATGTAACTTTCCACCCTCTAAAACCTTTATTAAGGGTTCCATAACCGCTTTTAATTCATGAGGAGGTCCTGGCAAGCAAATGATGCTCAATTCCTCTGAACCACAGATAAAACCTGCTGCTGTACCCAATGGATTTGGCAAAACATAAGAATTTTCTGGAAAATAAGCCTGTGAGGAATTATTTTCAGTAAATCTCACACCTTTTTTCTTGAAAGATTCCTTCATTTGAGCCATGATTTCTTTATCTTCTATAAGTTTTAAGCCCAGAAACTGAGCCACTAAGTCCCTACTGATATCATCTAAGGTTGGACCCAAGCCCCCCGTTGTGATAATGAGATCATTGGTCTTTGATAAGTATGCTAGGGCATCCAATATTCTATCTGGATTATCACCAACCGAAACGTGATTATATACAGAATAACCTAAATTATTTAACTCGTTAGATAAGAAACTGGCGTGAGTATTTAGGGTATGTCCCACTAAAAGCTCAGAGCCGATGTTTAATATTCCCACTTTTTTTCCTAATTTATGCATATGATATCACCTCTATTCTTCTAAGATATACCAGTTTTTATACATATAATTTATACCAGAAACCACCGTTAAAATAACAGCGATATAAAAAACAATTTTTCCCCAATATACAAAATGCATCATCTCAAAGGCTAAACCAAATAAGATAATCACAATGGCAACAAGTTGGAAAACAGTTTTCACTTTACCTAGATTATCCGCCGCTATCACCACGTTTTGACTAGCTGCTACCCCTCTAAATATACCAATCATCAAGTCCCTAGACAAGATGATAATAACAGGCCATCCCCAAATAAGTCCTTTTTCAACAAAGAGTATAAGTGCAGAAAAGACTAAGACCTTATCAGCTAAAGGGTCTGTTAATTTACCAAGTTTTGTGATTTGATTATATTTTCTAGCAATATAACCATCAAAAAAATCAGTAACTGCCGCTAAAATAAAAACGATAAACGCTGCAATTTGATATATTGGTGCTTCCATATAAAATAAAACAATGAAGAGCACAGCCAAAACAAATCGTAACATGGTTAGTTTATTCGCTGTATTCAATTTACTTTCCTCCTTTTATGAAGTCTTTTAGACTCATAATGATAAGTTCTTATATCTCTTATGATAATACTCTGCAATAGACGTCATGAGCATCTACTCGAACAAGTTCTACATTGATAAAGTCGCCCTGCTTTAAATGCAAACCCTCTTCATTATATATATAATTCACGCCATCTACATCTGGGGAATCTCTAAAGCTCCTTGCCACATAGTACTCCCCATCAAAACCGTCGATAATTACTCGTTCTACCTTACCAAGCCTAGACTTCTGCTTTTCCAAAGAAATCTTTTCCTGTAAAAACATGAGCTCTGCCTTTCGGTATTCCTTTTCATCTTCGCCCACCTTGCCATCTAAGGTGGCTGAATGTGTCCCCTCTTCATCTGAATAGGCAAAGACACCCACTCTATCGAGCTTGTATTCTGAAATAAAGTCAAACAATTCGTCAAAGTCTTCTTCCGTTTCCCCCGGAAAACCAGCAATTAGAGTGCTTCTAATCGTCGCCTCTGGCATCGCCTCTCTAATTTTCACGATAAGACGCTTAATATCTGCTTGACTGGTGTTTCTCCTCATTCTCTTTAGGACATTATCGCTAATGTGTTGTAGCGGAATATCAAAGTATGGCAAGACCTTCTTTGACTGAGCAATATAGTCTATTAAATCGTCCTTTATGACATCCGGATACATATAGTGTAAGCGAATCCATTCTATTCCATCTACTGTTTCCAAGGCTTTCAGTAAATTCACTAAATTGACATCACTTGGCATATCTATACCATAGCGAGAGGTATCCTGAGCAATCACGATTAATTCCTTAGTACCGCATTTTGCCAAATACTTACTTTCTTTTACTAAATCATCAATACTCAAAGACTTGTATTTGCCCTTCAAGCTTGGAATAATACAAAATGCACAGGCATTATTACAACCCTCTGAAATTTTTAAAAAGGAGTAATGCTCTGGTGTACTTAAATATCTATCCACAGTAGGTATATAAATTCGATTCAAATCGCCCGTAAAATCTTGAAAGCCTAAGCCCAAGATAATATTTGCCATCGCCTCGGTAATTCTATCATAATGAGCGGTTCCAATTAAAGCATCAATTTCTGGAATTTCCTCTCTCAATTCACTAGGATAACGCTCCGCTAAACAGCCCGCTATAATCAATTTTTTTTCTGGATATTCCTCTTTTAAACTCGCCATTTCACATGCTAATTCAATCGATTCCATTTTAGCATCAAGGATAAAGGAACAGGTGTTAATTACTATAAAATCCGCTTCTGCTGGATAATCTATAATCTCACATCCAGAATATAAGATAGCTCCTGCCATCACCTCACTGTCCACTGTATTTTTAGCGCAACCCAAACTTTCTATAGCAACCTTGATGCCTTTGAGTTTGCTATTTGTCATTCTGTCCACTCTCCCACAGTGCCATTGTAATTAGCACCTCTCTTGGCTTTGCGCCTCTACTCTCTCCCACAATTCCTCTTTCTTCCATTTCTTCTATCATTCTTGCGGCTCTGTTGTAGCCGATTCTAAACTTTCTTTGTATCATAGATGTTGAGGCTTTTTCAGACTTTATTACAAATTCTATCGCCGCATCTAAGAGTTCGTCCCTATCCTCATCGTTAAGAGATGCCATCTGCTGCATCTTGCTTGCGTCTACCACAGACTCGTCATACTCTAATTCCCCACTAAACTGATCTTTCACATACGTCACTAGGGCTTCAACTTCATTATCGGTGACAAAGGCACCTTGAACCCTTGTGGGCTTGGACTTACCAGCATTTAAGAAGAGCATGTCACCCTTTCCTAAGAGCTTATCAGCACCCTGCTCATCAAGTATGGTTCTTGAGTCAATCTGTGAGGAAACGGCAAAGGCTATCCTTGATGGGATGTTTGCCTTGATAAGTCCCGTAATAACATCAACCGATGGTCTCTGGGTAGCTACAATAAGGTGCATGCCAGCAGCCCTTGCCATCTGTGCTAATCTGGCAATATATTCTTCTATCTGCTTACCAGCTACCACCATTAAATCTGCCAATTCATCAATAATAATCACTATTCTAGGCATAAACTCCATGGTTTTTTCTTGGTATTCTTCATCCTTTACCTTATAAACTACCCTTTCTTCCTCTGGGTCTCTAGGTTCTTTATTCTGAAGATTTTCCTCATAGTCTTCCTCTAAAATACCATGCTCTTTGATATCTTCTTCTACTTTTTGTAGTTCTTCTTGTTCTTTTATCCACGCGTCGCGTTCTCTCTTCCACTCGGCATACTTTTCATTATAAGAATTGATATCCCGCACCCTGTATTCAGCAAATTTAGCGTAACGCTGAGTCATTTCACTAACCGCCCAATTTAAAGCCACCGATGCCTTAGTAGGGTCTGTAACTACAGGGAGTAACAGATGTGGTATTCCATTATAAACGCTTAATTCAACTACCTTAGGGTCTATCATTAAAAACTTCACTTCACTTGGTTTGGCATTAAATAAAATACTACTGATGATGGTATTCACGCAGACACTCTTACCAGAACCCGTAGCTCCTGCAATTAAGAGGTGGGGCATTTTTGCCAAGTCCGCCACTATTTCCTCACCAGAAATATCCTTTCCTAAGCCAAACTTAATCTTAGACTCATTTTTATCATAGGCTTTAGATTCTAAGACATCCCTCAATCTTACCACAGAAACGGTCTCATTCGGAACCTCTATCCCCACAGCAGATTTACCGGGAATAGGTGCTAATATTCTAACATTTGTTGCCGCTAAGCGCATGGCAATGTCATCACTTAGTGAGGCAATCTTACTGATTTTAACCCCTGCCTTTGGTTTTACTTCAAACCTTGTAATCATCGGTCCTTGAGTAGCGCTAGTAACTTCTGCATCCACCTTAAAACTCTTAAAAGTTTCTTCTAGAATAGCTGCCTTGTTTACTAAATCGAGCTCGCTCTCCGCATTGCTGCCACTGACCCCCTTCATCAAGATATCAAGACTTGGCAATACATAGTCTTCGTCAATAATTTCTGCTTTGCTACTATCGAGTTCTGTATCTGTATTTTGTTCCTCTTCGGCATTCGATTCTATTACTTCTTCATCTGTCTCTTTAAGGACTGCTAGCTTAGTTTCTGTATCATCACTTGGCTTATCCTCACTACTCTCTATATCAGTATGTAGATTGTCCCCACTTTCAAGTTCCTCTTTTTCTTCTCTATTATCAACGTCTAAGGATACAATCTCATCACTTACTTTTTCCTTCACTTGTTCATCGCTTACTGGAATATCAATAAATTTAAAACTACTTTGCTTTTCAGAAAGTTCATCAAATTCTTCGGCAGGCTGAATCACTTCTTGACGCTCTTGTTCTAGTGCTTTTTCATAATCGAATTCGCCAAAACCGCCTAATTCTTCCAATAATTCCACTTCATCTAAGTTAATTTTTTCGCCATCATTATTCTTACCCTTCTCAATCACCGACTTAATTGCAGAATAATTAGCATAATCATGGTCATACTCTTCATCAAGATCTTCATGGGATTTCATTTTTTCTACACTCACGCTTTCACCAATCTTTTTGCCACCCTCAATCGCCTTTTCGCCCGTCTTCTTAATCGATGAACCTAACAATGCCATCATTCCTGAAAAAGTAAAACTAGATGCCAATAATAAAAAGACAAAGCACAGGGCAATAATAATTAGAATAGTTCCCACGTAACCCAATAAGGTGTATATTGGCATAAAAATTAGGTTACCAAATAAGCCTGCTCCAATAAGATTGCTGCCGTTGGTATAGACCAAACTAATATCATCAAGACTAAAGCTAAGCGGAACGGCATAAGCCCTAGTATAAAATCCCACAAAAATGGTTTGGGCAAGGAATAAGGATAAGAGGGCAAAGAGATACCTTGCTTTAGAGGCTCTGAATTTACCAAGACTATAAACGAGTATCCACGCCATAAGAAAATAAGGAATAAAATACATAGACACTGAAAAAAGACCTGATAAAACATAGCGAACTGCTTCGCCTACAATGCCCATCGGAAAACCATGCACAGACATAGCTAATGCCACAGATAATAAGAAAAATACAATCAGTTTTAACTCAAAGATAATATTTTTATCACTGCTAGCCTTTTTACTAGGCTTTGTTTTCTTTGTTCCTTGTTTCGGCGTTTTCTTAGCTGTTTGTTTGCTTGTTTTCTTCGCCATTTTTTTGCTCGCTTGTTTCTTTGCCATTTCTACCTCTTGTTTAGAAAATTTTATTTCCAATCTATTATATAGATTCTCTATTCATTAAATAATGTCAACATATCGGCACTTTCAAGTTCTGGAAGTTCCGATATATTCTTCAAGCCAAACCTAATTAAAAAAGTTTCTGTTGTTCCATAGATTATAGGAAGCCCTGGGGCATCCTTTTTTCCGATGGCTTCTACCAAGTCTAAATCTATTAAACTCTGGACGATTCTAGCGGAGTTAACCCCTCGAATTCTCTCGATGTCTCGCTTGGTGACTTCTTGCCTATAGGCTATGATAGACAAAACCTCTAATTGAGGCTTACTTAAGCCCTTTGCCTTATCACTGACTAAAAGTTCATCTACATAGTCCGCATATTCAGGCTTTACAGCTATCTGCAAAGATAAATTAACTTCCAATAGCTCCAATGCAGAATTCTCTTTATAGCGACTTTTTAAAAGTTCAATCGCCTCTTTTAAGTCCTCAAAATCAACATCCAAAACCTTAGTGCATTTCTTATATGACAAAGCCTCTGCATAAGAGAATAAAATCGCCTCTAATTTATTACTAAGTTCTATTAGTTCTTGTTTTTCCATCATGATACGCCTACATATTCTAAATCGATATCGCCATACTGCTCATTTTGAATGGCATTAATTACCTTGTCTTTCATCAAGTTTAAGATGGACATAAAGCTAACAATAAGTTCTTCTGCCGATCTCAAATCCTGAATCAAATCAGTAAAACGAGCCTTTTTACTTTGTTTCATATAAACTATAATATCTTCTGTTCGTTGTTCTAAATTGATACTTTCTCTCTCAATGGATTCAAAGAAACCCTTTCTGGTATCATCTTCCAGTGGCATTTTAAGGAGCAATTTTCTGTATAACGCTGCTAAAATACTAGCATCTACCCCTTCCATATCCAGGCTATCATTCTTCATCATCGGCATAGATTTCTTATCCTTAAATCGTCTCCCCTCGTACTTTTCATACAGAAGAGCCATTTCTTCACTGAGTTGTTTAAATTGCTTGTATTCGATAAGACGTTGCATCAAGTCAAAGCGTGGGTCTTCTTCTGAAATCAGTAGTACATCCTTATAAGCACTCTGTTCATTAGGTAATAGCATTCGAGCCTTGATTTCCAGTAAATTAGATGCCATCAGGACAAACTCGGTGGCTAGTTCAATGCGATTTTTCTTTGCCAATTCTAAGTATTCCAAAAACTGGTCTGTAATAACTGAAATTTCAATATCATAGATATCGATATCGTTTTTTTCTATCAAATGCAGCAGCAAGGACAAGGGTCCATCAAAACGCTCTAAACTGAGATGTAAATCCTGCATAGTATTTTCCAATCTTTTGAACACGACAAATACACTTAAAAAAGCACCACTCACAATTTTATAACAAAAGCCCATATTATGCAAGCAAAGTGAATAAGTTGACATTAATTTTATTCGTTTTGTTCGATTTGTTTTTGATTGTTTATCATTTCGACTATAGCGTAGCACTCCCTGTCATTTCGACCGAAAGGAACGCAGTGACTGTAGTGGAGAAATCTCGGTGATGCTACGCATTCTTTGCTAAGATCCATTCGACTTCATTCGCTACGCTCATTCCGCTCAGGATGACAGCTACTGCTACTTGGTATCACTCGTTCGACTACACAATGTTCATGCATTTTCCGCTCAGAATGACGTATACATTACTGATAGTACTTGACAGACCATAGAGCGTCACAATGACATATATCTTTACGAATGAAAAGCAGGCTAAATATGTTTTGCCCCATACTAACGGCGGTGAATTTTCTTTTTACTGACTATTCTTTTACAGCCACCTAAGTATCCAAGGTGGGGTCACGATGAGCCTGTTTTGAATGAAGAAAGATATATGTCATAAATCAGCGGGTGATGAATTCCACGCATACTTTGTTAAGATTCATTCGACTTCACTACGTTCTACGCTCAGGATGACGTAATCTGGTCGAAACCGACATAGACCAAAAAAAAAATGCCCTGCATACACAGGGCGTTAAAACTACATATTCTTTTTAACCTCTAAGATTTCTTCCTCCGTGGCACCAGTTAGTTCGGTGATTTTGGCAATATCAGCACCTAAGGTTAGCATGCCTCTAATCTCGCCAATGCTGATGCCTTCATTCCTGCCAATGCTAATGCCACGTTCCATGCCTTTTTTATATCTATGTTCTACCCAATCCTCAGTTGTTATAGAATGTGCTAACATTTCTACTACCTCACTTTTTCTCTTTTGTAAGTATTCTTCTAGTATGCCATCTTGCTGGCATTTCTTTATAGCTCGTTTTATTGCATCTGTGCTTTTCGGCTCTTTTCTTAATTCTTCTCTCAATATGTTGCAAAATAAAATATACTGTCCTAATACATTCTCTTTATCTTCTCCACAAATTACTTTTACTTTTAAATCAATATCCGTTTCTACATTATTTTTTGTCATCAGTTCACTTAATGTAATATCATGGTCAGCCATAGATTTGCTACCTGTATATACAGTATATAATTTAATTTTTGGGATTTCAAGCTCTTTTTCATAATACAGTGCATGGAAACTATCTACTTCTTTTGAGGTTTTAATATATTCTTCCAAACCCTTAGCAGCATAAAATAAAAGCCTTGTTGCTATGTTTTTGCTATATGTGTTCTGTGCCTCTACGAGTACAATGATTTCATTATCTACAACAAAACTTAGATCATTGTATAAATCATTAATAAAAACCTTATCTGAGTCTAATAATTCTATGTCTTTTTCTGTGATATTTGGATTTGCCTTTTCACCAATTAATACTCTATACAATTCTAATAAACTTTTGTTTTCAGAAAACAGGTCATTAAATACGCTATCATAAACTTTGTGTTTCATTTTCTTTTCTTGCATTATAATCACTCCTTTTGAATTCTTTTACGAATCTTATTTTCAAAAGGCGCCTTTTTGTGTTTATATTATCTACCTTATTTTTTCTGGTGTCAAGAGAATAGGGTCAAAAAAAGTCCGCAACTTGCAGACTTATATATATTCATGTTTATATGTTTTTATGTTCCTTATAAACTGTTGGGATTTCTGGACTGTAATGAGCGATAACAAATGGAATGGAGAAATCTCGCTGTGATAAATAGCAATCGCCTTAGCATATAAGAAAATATGCAAATAAACGGAATGTTTAAAAGCTAAAGAAACGCTCAAAATATGTTCCAAGGCGGAGACTGTAGTAATCCATTGGACTTTCTTCCACCGTTTCACTAAAAGTACTTGGTGCTTGCAACAAGTACCACTGACATATCATCAGAAAGTCAAATTAGTACGAAAGCGTAGCAAACTGTGCGTTGATGTGATTTTAAATACTTCGTCAGCATATTTTCAAAGAAGTATAGAGTGATTGTGGGTGGCGGATGTTACGCATGCCTTGCTGAGATTTCTCCACGTTGGTCTAAGTGAATAGTAAGTATGCTCGTCGATTTTTTGTTCTATTGCATTTACTTTTGCAAATAAGAATTCTTAAAAAAATAAAAACGTTATTCACTCCGTATTGATTATTAGCAAAGACTATTATATAATACCTTGGCAGAATACAAAAGATGGAGAAATAAATGGAAAGAATGAAAATAATTCAATATAAACAAATTATAAATGATACACAAATAATAGATATTAGAGATGCTGAATACTTTATTGGCTGGAAAAATGCCAATGGCATCAGTGGGCATATACCAAAAGCCCTTGATTTTTCACATAGTTGGCTTGATTACATCAAGGATAAAAAAAGCTTAGAAAATGAACTTGCAAGGCGTGATATCAAAGTGAATAAACCAACCGTTCTATATACTGATGATAACGTGACACTGAAGGAATACCAAAAGTTCAAAAAAGCGGGCTTTACGGATTTATATTGCCTTGAAGGTGGCATCAACGAGTATGTAAAAACAAACAGCAAACTAGATAGACTATCAGGCTATCAAAAATACGTATCCCCACGATGGGTAGAATCTCTATTAAATGGAGAAAATCCAGAGTCTTATGGTGGCGAAGACTTTGTGATAGTCGAAATTTCGCTGCCTAATGAAAAAGGTGAATATGAATCAGGGCACATCAAGGGCGCCATCAACATTGATACGGATTCTATTAATCACATTGCTGGCCCTAGGCTCATTCCACTATATAAAGATATTCAGGTTGAAGAACAGCAAAAACTCTGGGGGATACCAGGGGATGACAAGATTCAAGCTACTTTAGAAAATTTAGGCATACATAAGGATACCCTCGTGATTCTTTACGCAACAGAAATCGCTACAACTGGTGCTAATAGAACCGCCTTTGTAATGGATTACGCCGGCGTGAAAAACATCAAACTCATTAATGGCGGAAAAAAACTATGGAAACTAGAAGATAGAAACTTAGAAGTGAAGATAAATAAAACTAAGCCTAGAAAACTAGGATGCACAGTACCGCAAAATCCAGACATCCTTATCAAATATGAAAGAGAACTAGATTTAATAGAGGATGATAAAGCCGTGATAGCCTCTGTTAGAAGTTTTGAAGAATACTTAGGCAATACCTCTGGCTACAGCTATATCCTGGAGGCTGGCGATATTAAAAAATCACGTTTTGCCTACTCTGGTTCTGATCCCTATGCAATGGAAGACTACAGAAACGTAGATAATACCCTTTTCAACTATGAAATCTGTCAAAAAAGATGGCAAAAATGGGGCATCACAAAAGATAAAATGATTTCTTTCCACTGCGGAACAGGCTGGCGAGCAACAGAGGTATTTTATATCGCTCAAGCTTGCGGCTATCCACAGCTAGGCGTGTACGCTGGCGGATGGTATCAATGGACAAAAATGCCAAATTCACCGACAAAAGAAAAAGGGCTTCCTACGGACGCCCCTGAAAGTACTCCCTTGCAGTTTTTTAACTAGAGTCTAATATCTAGCTTTCTACCTACTCCTGTCATAGCTGATACGTCTGGCGCCATGTCCATTACGGCCTTGGCTGCCTGTTCGTTATCATCCATCACATTAGTGAATAGTTTGGTGCTAACAGCCATCTTTATTTGAGCTGTTTTGAACTGCATTACATCTAAAGGATTCATAATATCCTCCTATCTATCATAATACCTCATGTATTATGTATCTTTTTTATCGGCAAAATCACCACTTTATTTAAAATATTATAAAGTGAATATCAAACCTAAGCAAAATTCTTAGCAATTAAGTCCACTTCCTTATTATTCATATCACTGACAAGAAGTGGTATTTTATATATTTTAGCATAAGAAAATTTCTCTTCAATTTCTTTTAGGTGTACTGCCTCTATTTCTTTTTTCTTAACCCAAAAATCATCTGTAGGATTTTCTGGCAGAATTCGATTCACCACAAAACCAGCTATCGGTATATTGTATTTTCTTAAGATATCAACCGCCTTCACAGTCTCATCAATTGCTAATTTTTCAGCATTTAAGACAAAGATAAAACCAAGTTTTCCAGAATCTAGAAGTATGCTCTTCGCCTTCTTTAAATTATTCTGTCTTCTAGTAAGGATTTCAATAATTTCATCTTTTGTACTGCCCACCTTCACTTGCTGACTCATTTCTTTATACTCTATGGTTTGTTTTCTTTTTTGGAGCAAGCTGTTTACCCAAGAATCCAACAAATCAGGAAGCGTTAACAATCTAACCGTATGCCCTGTAGGCGCAGTATCAAAGACAATATAATCATAATCATCACTCGTTTGATTGATAATTTCTATCATTTTGTCAAAAAGTGCCGCCTCAAAAGTTCCTGGAGAAACTTTAGCAGAATCCAGTTGCTTATTTATTTCAGAAATAACAACCTGACTATATATCTTCTTGATATTTTTTCTTATTCCCTCAATATATTTTTCTGCCTCTTCTTCTGGATTAATTTCTGTGGCATACAGATTTTCCCTCAGCTTTACAATTCCACTTCCTATTTTACACTCAAATAAGTCTGAAACCGAGTGTGCTGGGTCGGTAGAAATTAATAAAACCTTATTGCCTTCTTGCGCCTTTTGCAAAGAAAAAGCACCAGAACAACTTGTTTTACCAACACCACCTTTCCTCCAAAGAACATTATTTTTCCCATTTTATACTCCTTAATAATCGTAGTCTAACTTAGCACCCTTATCTTCCCAAACAGACTTTCTAGTGTTAGAAAAATCTTTCCATCTCATGATATCTTCCACAAGATAAGGATACAATTCTAAAGCATAGTAACTTGTTGGCAGATCAATGCCTATCACATCACTAAATGCTAAAAGCATGAACTCTTCTAGACTATCATCGTGAGCATAGGCCAAACGCCCCGTAGACATATTATTAAAATCTAAAGCTCCTGTAAAAAATAATTTTATAAATTCGAGAACTTTTTTCATAAAAACCCCTTACTATATGTAAAAGGCGTAATAGCCTAAGATATACTTAAGCCATTACGCTAAAATAAAACAATATATAACTTATTCGGCATCGCCGCCTAATTCATTTTTACCACTGAAGGCTTTGATTGAAATACTGATTAATACTAATGCCAATAGGAATAAAGCTACCGCGAAGAATACTAGTACATATTTAGTAGGATCAGCTGCTGCTCCTGCCAAATTACCTTGAACCAAGAATCCAAGAGCTGTTAATGTAACTGCAAACATGATAATCATCGGTAATACAACTACACCAAAGCTTCTTCCAGATTTCTTTAAGTATACCGCTACCGCTAATAGAGCTACGGCTGCTAATAATTGGTTCGCTGAACCAAATATAGGCCAAATAATCTTCCAACCTGCAAACGCAAGAATACCTGATAAGACAACTGTAATACCAGTTGATACAAATCTGTTAGTAATAATACTGCCTGATTGGTTTGCGTTTTCACCAGTCTTAGAAAATGCCTCTTGGAATATAAATCTAGCAAGTCTAGTTGCTGTATCTAGTGACGTTAAGGCAAATGCTGAAATAGCAAGTGCAGTGAAACTATTTCCTAAGTCATAAGGTAAGCCAAACGATGTCATAAATGTTCCCAAACCGTGTGAGAATATCGCTATTGGGCTCTTTAGTCCTAGCTCAGCCGCTTCACCTGTTGCCAAGAAACCTACTGTAATAAGCGCAACAACTGCTAAAACACCTTCTATAAGCATTGAACCCATACCAATTAATTTCAAGTCTTTTTCAGAATCTAACTGTTTTGATGTTGTACCTGAACCTACCAGTGAGTGGAAACCAGAAACCGCTCCACAGGCAACTGTTACAAATAAGAATGGGAATAAATACGTAAAACCTTCCCCTTTAGGAACAGCAAAGCCAACATAGCCAGGAATTTTAAGTTCTGGAGCATACATGAACACACCAACAATACCACCTAATAGCATAGCATAAAGTAGGAAAGAGTTTAGATAATCACGTGGTTGCAATAAAATCCAAACTGGTGTAACTGATGCCACAAAGATATAACCTAGCATTATAATCATCCAAGTAGTTGCATCCAAGTGCAACGGAAATTTCTGACCAAGATAAATACTTAAGCATAAACCAATAACACCAAAAACAGTACCAATTCCTAGGCTAACACCCTTACGATAAACAAAATATCCAAATACTATCGCCAATAGGATAAATAGTAAAGATGCTGTTGCCGCTGAAGGAACCGAAACAAATGTATTAGCAACAATGTTTGTAAACGCCGCTACAACTAGTAGTAGAGTAAGCCATGAAAATACCGCAAATAGTATTTTTCCCTTTCTTCCTAGGTTAACACCAATTACCTCACCAAGTGATTTACCATCGTGACGAATTGATGCAAATAAAGAACCTGTATCATGTATTCCACCAAAGAATATTGAACCGAACACTACCCATAAAAATACAGGTATCCAACCAAAAACTGCAGCTGCAATAGGACCAACTATTGGACCTGCCCCAGCTATTGAAGAAAAGTGGTGTCCTAATAAAACAGGTGCCTTCGCTGGCACATAGTCAACGTCATCTCTTAAGGTATGAGCTGGTGTTGGTTTTTCAGGATCAAAGCCCCATTTCTTAGCAATGTAACCACCATAAGCAACATAAGCTATTGCAAATAGTATGATTGCCGCAATTACTAACCATACAGAATTCATATAAATCCCCTTTCATGATTCTGATTACTACTTAAGCTAATAGTTTTAACCTAAGCGCATCTCCCTTTGCCAATTTATTTTCGTATGCCTTATTTTCACCAAGATCCAACACAATTAACTTGGCATTGACAAAACCTCTTAATCCAAATCGATATGATTTATAAAACGAAAACTTTTTAATCAACTTTTTAGTATCTTCATCAATCGAATTTACAGCATACACAAGAGTGATAGTAGAAGACATGTGTTTATCATCTACCACAATAAACTCATGATAGAGCTTTAACAAAAACTCTTTTATTTCTTCAAAGTTAATGGCATTATCATCCACTTTCTTAAAAAATAAATGTTCATTGTTAGAAAATGAATATAACTCAATTTTCTTACTACCAAAATACTTTAAATTTTCCTGAGTGTACCTTGCATATAAATCAAATTTGAAGGAACCAAAAACAAAATCGTCGTCAAAATCAAATAGATGAGAATAATTAGTTTTTAAATTATCTATTATCTGCATACGATTAATCCTCCCGCCTGTATTATAATACTATGCACCTGTATTTTCAATATATTATGATTAAAAGCTATATAAGTTAATAAAATAACATATACTGATGACACATTGGTCATTATATGGTATAATAAACTACATTTAAGAAACAGTAAGAGGAGGATTTTTCTATGAGAAAAGCAATTATCGCAGTAACAGGTGGCATGGAAAGATACGAAGGTGGCATTTTCAGTGGAAACTACCGAGTACACGCTGTGGCAAACTACACAGAATCCATCATCAGAGCTGGTGGCGTACCAATTATTATCCCTCCTAGTAATGATTTTAATAATTTAGATTATCTCAATGAAATTATGGATAAGGTTGACGGTTTATTGTTGACTGGAGGAAATGACATTGACCCTGCTCTATACGATGAAGAACCACACCCAAAACTGGATGATTTAATGATACAAAAAGATAAAATGGAGTTTATATTACTCGATAAAGCTTTCGAGAAAAACATTCCTATCATTGGAATATGTAGGGGACATCAAATGCTCAATGTTTACCTTGGTGGAACTCTATACCAAGACTTATCTCAAAACCCTAACATCACGGTAATGCACCAGTTTAAAACGGATTTAGCCTTTCCTAGCCATACCGTTAATACTGTCAAAGGTTCCACACTGAATAAAATTATCGGTGATGAATACCGAGTGAATAGCGCCCACCACCAAGTGATAAAGGATTTATCACCTGACTTAGTAGCTACCGCATACTCAAAAGATGGCGTAATAGAAGGAATAGAGCACAAATATAGAAGTGACGTTTTTGCGGTACAATGGCATCCAGAGATGATAAGTCATCATGATGACAAAATGCAAGACATTTTTAATCACTTTATTTCTCTTTGCTAGCTAATAAGAAATCCTCAAATTCTTCTGCCTTCATTGGTTTTGCAAAGTAAAAACCTTGAACTTCATCACAGCCGTTCGCCTTTAGATAGTCGACTTGATATTCAGACTCTACCCCCTCAGCAATGGATGATAAGCCAAAGTGTTTAGCAAATTCAATAATAATATTCACCAAGCTCTCTTTCTTGAGACCCTTTCCTATGCCGTCAATAAAGGTTTTATCAATTTTTAATCTATCAATAGGAAGCTGTTGCAATCTACTTAATGATGAATAGCCTGTACCAAAATCATCGATGGCTATAGGAAAACCCATTTCCCTAATTTTAGCTAAGGAATCCAATACAAAGATGTTATCATTTATAGCAATACTTTCTGTTACTTCAAACTCAATATACTGCGGATCTAATGGATATTCTTCTAAAAGAAGCTTTAATCTATCAACAAACTTTGTATCCAAGACTTGAACGACTGATAAATTAATAGCCATTCGAATCCCCTTGATTCCTTTTTCTACCATTTTTAACTGCTGCTTAATGCTCTCCCTAATAATCCAATCCCCTACTTCAACAATCAAACCTGTTCTTTCAAGAATATGAATAAACTTATTAGGCGGCACTAAGGAGAAGTCCCTTGATTCCCACCTCAATAGGGTTTCTGCTCCAATAACACTACCGTCTTCTAGAGAAATTTGTGGCTGGAAAACCAAATAAAACTCCTCATTATCTAAAGCGTAAAAGAGTTTATCAGTATACATACTATCTTCTATCACCGCTTGTTTATCTAAATCATTGCAGAAGTGATACTTCATAGAACCTAGTTTTTTTGACTTATTCATAGCAATATCAGCGTTTTTCGCTAGTAATTCAATTGTTTCACCATCTTCCGGACAATGAGAGATACCAATACTAATATTAAGTTTAAATTTATTGTCGTTTATCTTAATGCCATCTATCAGTTTTGCCAGTATGTTTTCACAATAACTCGTGATATCCGCTTTATTATATGACTTATCACAAAATATGACGAATTCATCACTACTCATCCTGCAAATAATATTATTCTTATCTCCAAATTCTTCTAATATCCTAGCCACATTCTGCAAGACCTTATCGCCTACAATATGACCAAAAGTATCATTAATCGACTTAAAATTATCAATATCTACAAACAAAACATAATATGAACTGGTATCTCGCTTCAGAATTTCACCTGCCAAAGAAGCAAAGTAAGCCCTCTTTTTAAGTCCTGTCACATCATCAAAATTCGCCTTTTGGAAGAGAACTTTTTCACCATCTATCTTTTTTATGGTATCTATTATCAAGTTGATAAACATATCTTTATATATATACATCAATTCAGTTTCAATATTATAGACAAATTCACATACTAATATGGCACGCAAATTATCATACACATAAATCGGCGCCGCATAAAAACCACTAATTCCTCTTTTAGCAAATTCTTTTTTAATCTCATCATAAGAAGAATCATAGTTATAGACATCTAGTATACTAACTTCCTTATTCTGAAACATCGCCTCTAACCATTCGTAATTGATGCTAAAAACACTTTCTTCATATGTATTCGTCACAAAAGAATTGTCTCCATCTAAATAATATGCCGCCTCTAATTCATTACTATCTGGATGTGAATTAATTGTAATATAACAAGATGATTTAAAATCAAAACTTTCATTTAATGTTCTCATAAAATCAGTGTACTTTTGACCTGTATTTTGATGAGTTAACTCCATAATTTGTATCGCTAAAGTACTCATAATTTTTTGCTTTTGCATCTGCCTGATATTAGAATCTGATTTTTTCTTATATGCTAATTTAACATAAAAAACTAAAGATGAAAATAATAAAATAACAAAAATTCTACCAATGTAATCTACCCAAGTAAATAAAATAAACTTTTCTGGGATATAATACCAATATACAAAATTCAATATAATCATGTATAAAACCATAAAATATGAATATACTGTTTTTCTAAAAATACTGGTTAGGACAACATAACAAAAAAATAGAGCCCAGACTGTCACTGCTAAAGAATCTAAGTAAACATAAGCCACAACAGATATACTCACCATATATATAAAAGTTAAGAAGAGATTTTGTTCCCGTTCTGTTTTAAACATTTTAGTTAAAAAGAAATGTAAAAAAGCCATGATAACAGCTAAAATCGAAAATGCAATTTGTAGTTTTAAATGAATTACAGAAGGAATATAAACAATAGCAAAGTTAATATAGCCTATAAGCAAATACATATAGGCCATGACACTAAAAACAGATTCTTTGGCAGAGTCATCAATAATATCATTTAAATCAAAGTTTACTTGATAAGTAATCGTTCTAGTTTTAATCAAGGCATACAGAATAGCAAGCATCGGTGCAAAAAGCCAAAGAATTGTCAACTGAATCAATTGATAAGCAAAAAGTCGTATAAGCACCAAATCATTTATAACAGATAATATCATTGATAAAATAAGAAGAGCCATCATTAACTTAAAAGGTATTTCATGTTTTTCTTCTTTATTATTCTTATACCATAAAAAAGCATTGATAATAGCAAATAAAGAATACGTAAGTGCATAAATTGTAAAGATGACATTACAAAGCGTAGAAGGTGTAATGGATGTGTAACCCCAAGATGTTTTTACAATATGAAATTGTGCATCCGCACTCCCTGAAATAGCAAAAACTAAAATAAAAAATAAGGATGGCAAATAACTTAAAACTAGAAATTTTTTAGAAACTTTTTTTCCACCGTTTGCCAAAACTTTGGTTAAGTGCAGGAAAAAACCATAAAATGTTCCCCAGCCCAAAACCGATACCTTATTAAATAATAAGGCAGTTTCAGCATGATGTGCAACCGTAGCAATCGTGTATGTAAATGCCCAAAAACTTAAGGAAGAGCACATAAAAAAGAATAGTCTATTTACTTTCTTTTCAAAATTTAATGATAATCCATACAATGCCATACAAATATACACTAAACTAATAAAGCAAAATAAATATGACACTACTAAAACTTTGCTAATCAAATTTCCCCCATATACACTTAGTTCCAAATAAATTGAAAACAACTATTGATTTTTTACTAACTTAGAAAGTTTCTTTTGTCCAATACCCTTTACGTGTATCAAGTCTTCTACTTTTGTAAAAATCCCATTTTCAATTCTATATTCAATAATCCTCTTTGATAGAGACTTGCCGATTCCCTTTAAATAACAAAGTTCATGAGCTGTAGCGGTATTAATATCAATAATCTTATCTTCCAATTCTACACCTACACAAACCATCAAGTTATTCTTCTTTAGTAATCGGTATAAATTCAATTCCTCTTTAGCTTTTTTTAGTTTATTATATCTATTTTTTTCCAAATCGACATATTCTTGATTCTCTTTTGAAGTAGAAGAGACAGCGTTTTTTTTCTCCACGCCCATACCTTGTCCTTTGTGATATACCATCCCAGAACTAGAAATCAAATACATAGCAAGGACAATCACCAAAATTGTCACTATTTCGTGCACTATCTTTTTCATATCATTCTCTTTTCTCTATATTCTTTTCTTCAGCCTATCTTTTCTATCTACTCTTTTTAAAAAAAAGAGGGCAAAAACACCCTCTTTATTACAAACTAGTTTTTATCAGCTTCTTTGTCATCTATATTTTCATCAGGCTCTGAATTTTTTTCTACTAAACCAGAATCTTGGATAGCTTTTTCAATATCCGCTTTAGCCTTTTTTAATTTTTCAGCCTCTGCTTTAGCCTCTTCCTCTTCTTTTTTAGCTTTCTCAGCCTCAAATTCTTCCATAGATTCTTTATTTTTCTTTCTAGATTCCGCTCTCACTTCTCTAACCTTCTCTATACCGTGATTGAAAGCCGCTTCAAATTCGTCATTATAAATCGTTTCAAATTCTAATAAAGCTTCCGCCACACGTTCTAGATGAGGCATATACTCAGTAAGTATACTTTCAGTTTTTTCATAAGCGGCATCCACAATTCGCCTAACAGCCCTGTCAATCTCAGCTTGTACTTGCTCCGAATTCTGCTTTACGTGTCCCATTGAATTTCCTAAGAACACTTCGTCATCATCCGATGCATAAGACATCACTGACAATTCTTCCGCCATACCATATTTTGTTACCATAGATCTGGCAAGCTTAGTCACCTTCTCTAGGTCATTACTAGCTCCCGTTGAGATATCACCCATCACTAGTTTTTCACCCATTCTACCACCTAATAGAACACAAATTTCATTTTCCATTTCGGTCTTAGACTGATAGTATCGTTCATTCGCTGGAAGCTGAAGGGTAAACCCGCCAGCCATTCCTCTAGGAATAATCGTCACTTGGTGCACTGGATCCTCTGGCGACAAGACTCTACCGATTACCGCATGACCACCCTCGTGGAAGGCAGTAAGCTTACGCTCTTTTTCAGTAATTACTCTACTCTTCTTCTCTACTCCAGCAATTAACTTGGTTGTCGCTTCTTCTATCGTACCTTCTGTTATTTGTGCTTCATTTTTACGAGCTGCTAATATCGCCGCCTCATTGAGCACATTTTCTAAGTCAGCAGGAGTAAATCCTGGTGTCCCTCTAGCAATCACTTTAAAGTCAACGTGCTTAGCAATTGGTTTATTCTTAGAGTGAATCTCTAAAATTTGTTGACGCTCTTCAATATCTGGTAGACCAACCATAATCTGTCTATCAAATCTACCTGGTCTCAGTAGAGCAGGGTCTAAAATATCTGGTCTGTTAGTTGCAGCCATGATAATAATGCCTTGGTTATCTGAGAAACCATCCATTTCTACTAACAATTGGTTCAGCGTTTGCTCTCGTTCATCGTGTCCGCCACCTAAACCAGCACCACGTTTTCTACCCACAGCATCAATTTCGTCAATGAAAATGATACAAGGAGAATTTTTCTTGGCTGTTTCAAACATGTCTCGAACTCTTGAGGCACCAACACCTACAAACATTTCTACAAAGTCAGAACCACTAATGCTAAAGAAAGGAACGCCCGCTTCTCCAGCAACAGCTCTTGAAAGATAGGTTTTACCAGTACCTGGTCTACCTACCATTAAGACACCCTTTGGTATTCTAGCACCCAAAGTATTGTATTTTTGTGGATTTTTCAAAAAGTCCACCAATTCGTATAATTCTTCTTTTTCTTCTTTTAAACCGGCAACATCTTCAAATAGAATCTTTTTACGTTTATCTTCTTTATGTAGTTTTGCCTTTGACTTACCAAAGCTCATTGCCTTAGATCCACCGCCAGCAGAGTTCTGCATAAAGACAAACCATATTACACCAAATATCAAGACTGTAAATACCATTGGTAAAATCTGAACTAATAGCGAATTATCACTTGGTTTTTCAGCACTTAATTGTATCTTTCCCTCTTTTGAACGCTCATATAACAAATGTCCAAAATCATCCTTTAAGACATAAGGAATATAAGTACTAAATTGCTTTCCATCTCTTGTATTTCCTGTCACAATTGTATTATCAATAATACTGACCTTATCCACATTACCACTATCTACTTCCGCAATAGCCTTAGATATCGGCCATTCTTCTTTAGATTCTGTGTTATCCCACATTAAAAAATAAATCAGCAATATTGCTAGGATTAGGGCTAAATAAACTCCACTACCTTTCAATATTTTCTTCATCAAAACCTCCTACTTCCATTTAATTTTACTAAATAAAATTCTTCTTCAAAACACCCTTCATAGTATCATAAAAAATCTATAATCACAAGTTTAAAAGCTCTATTAGTATAAATTTTTCACTTTGATGATGTTCTATAATTTCTTTGTTATCTATTTTTTCTAACCCAAGAATACTAAGAACATCCTCTCCATGAACTAATAAGACTTGAGCTTCTTTTTCTATTCTACTCAATTTCAAATCCACAAAAAGTTTTTTTAGCGTTTTTTTCTTACCCTTTAACCTAGCAGGTCTAATCAAATCACCAGTTTTTCTACGCCTTAACACTAAACCCTCTTCCATATAACTAAGCGGTAAAATAATAAAATTTTCCTGATTTCTATGTTCTTTTTCATAAGATACTGCAACATCAAAGTCCAAACTTTCCACACATATTCTAGCACCATTATAATGATTCTCACCCATTTTAATTCTAAGTTCATCTACTTCATCTACTTTTTCTTTTGTTATCAGCATCCTATCCCTACTAATCTCAAAGATAATGCCCTTAAAAATAATACGTTTCCCACTGTGTAGGTTCTTTGTTAGAACGATGATTTCATCAATAATAGAAGAATAGACATTCACCAAATTACCCTTGTACTCTTCTATAATCAGGCGTAAAACTCTCTTTTTTATGGCGATATCTAGTTCTCGAAAAGCGAGAATATCTAAGACTGTAATATTCTGAGTTTTATATTGCATGTAGCCTTCTTTCACTTTAATAGCATCTAAGGTTCTTCGAGCTACGCTGTCTAAATACGCCTTATCCTCACTTATCTGCTCAGCAGACTTTGTCACTGTGTTCTTAAAATTTGGATTGACACTTAGCATTTTTGGAATAATCGAATGCCTAATTAGATTCCTAGTAAAATCGGTATCAAAATTCGTTGCATCTTCCTTAAAGTCAATATCAAAATAGGCGGCAATTTCCATAATATCATCTTTCTTTAGGTCTATCAGCGGTCTAACAAAATCCCCATTGATAAAAGCCATGCCACTTAAACCCTGTAAAGATGAGCCCCTAATAAAATTATGCACCATGCTCTCCACACTATCATCTAAGTGATGAGCTGTGGCTATGTAATCAAAACCTTCTCTTTCTTTTATTTCTCTGGCTATCCCCAATCTTACTTCCCTAGCACAATGCTCAAAGCCCAACTTTCTTTCTTCAGCAATCTTTGGCACATTTCTAGATTCAATAAAGTGTTTCAAATCATTTTCAATGCAAAATTCACGGACGAACTCCGCATCTCTATCCGCATCCAAGCCTCTGTAATTATGATTGAGATGATAGCAAGCAAAATCAATAGAATATTCATTTTTTACCCTCATCAAAAAATGTGCGAGCACCATAGAATCTACCCCCCCACTTAACATGAGGAGGATCTTAGACGATTCAAGAGCTCGCACTCTATTTTGAAACAGATGAAAATATTGTTCTATATGTTTTTTCATTGTCCGCTACTTTATACTACTTAAGATATTTCTTTAAATCATCAACCTTATCTAAACGCTCCCAAGGAAGGTCTAAATCTGTTCTACCAAAATGCCCGTAAGCAGCTGTTTGCTTATAGATAGGTCTTCTTAAGTCTAAGGCATCAATGATAGCGGCTGGTCTTAAGTCAAACTCTTTCGCAATAATCTCTTCAATTTCATTTTCTGATAATTTACCTGTTCCAAAGGTCTCCACTAAAACAGAAAGCGGTCTTGCAATACCGATAGCATACGACAATTCGATTTCGCATCTATCCGCTAATCCTGCCGCAACAATATTTTTAGCAAGCCATCTAGCAGCATAAGTTGCCGAACGATCCACCTTTGTGCAATCCTTACCAGAAAAAGCACCGCCACCATGTCGAGCATAACCACCATAGGTATCCACGATAATTTTTCTACCCGTTAAACCAGCATCGCCATGAGGTCCACCAATTACAAATCTACCAGTTGGATTCACGTATATTTTGGTGTTTTCGTCTAGCATATCAAGCGGCACAATTGTTTCAATCAACTCTCTAGTAATGTCTTTTTTTATCTGCTCTAAGCTGACATCTGGTGAATGTTGAGTAGAAACTACAATCGTATCTACCCTCACTGGTTTATTATCATGGTATTCTACCGTAACCTGTGTTTTACCATCAGGTCTTAAATAATCTAAAATGCCTTCTTTCCTTAAATCCGTAAGCTTCTTAGCCATTAGATGTGATAAGTAAATAGGCATTGGCATATAAGCTTCAGTTTCATTATCCGCATAACCAAACATCAAACCTTGGTCACCAGCACCCGTACTAAACTCGTCATCATCCAAACCAATTTTATGCTCAAAATCATTGTCTACGCCCATGGCAATATCACTAGATTGTTCATCTAATGCAACGATAACACCACAAGTATTGGCATCAAAGCCATACTCTGCATTATCAAAGCCAATCTCTTTGATAGTTTGTCTAGCAATCTTTTGGATATCAATATAGCAATTCGTTGTGATTTCTCCTGAAACCAATAAAAGTCCCGTTGTGATCGAACACTCGCAGGCTACCCTACCATTTGGGTCTTCCGCCATAATAGCATCTAAGACAGCATCCGAGATTTGGTCACACATTTTATCTGGATGACCCTCTGTTACAGATTCTGATGTAAAAAATCTTTTTCTCATAATAGTAATTCTCCTTTGTATCATCATGCTAGTTGTAAAACTTTATCAAGTAGTTCTAGCAAAAATAAAGCCCTTTCTATCTTAAAGAAAGGGCGAAAATTTAATTTGCTTTCTTATCTTCAGACAGATGTCTTCGGATTTAGCACCGTTGTATAAAATACAGGTTGCTGGGCTTCACTGGGCCGTTCCCTCCACCACTCTTGATAAGTTGTTCATCTATTCTATCACTTTTTATATAGAAATACAATACTTTTCTTCTATCGTTCTTAATATTGCTTAACTTCGAGCCAAGCTCTTGATATAAACTTTAAATTTTCTGGTGAATATTTAAAGGTTTCACAGCGCTTGGTAAAGTCATCTGGCGGATAAGAAGCAATACTCTCAGCCCAGTCTTTATCAAGCATTTCCTTTACATTGATATTTCCACTAGTGTAACCAGTATATTCCATATTTTTAAGAGCAATATCATCTCGACACATAAAGTTGATAAAGGTTTCCGCTCCCTTTTTATTGTGACAATTTTTAGGGATAACCATAGCATCTACCCATAAATTACTAGTTTCTTTGGGTAAAGCAAACTTTAAATCGGGATTTTCTTCCATAGCAAAGGCTGCTTCACCAGACCATACTAAGGCTAGAGCTGCCTCTTCAGAAACCATTTTATCTTGTAATTCATCAATAACATAGGCTAAAACCAAATCTTTTTGCTTAATGAGCATTTCCTTTGCTTCTTCTATCTGCCCTTTATCTTTGGTATTCATAGAATAGCCAAGCCTAGCTAAAGCAACCATAAAAGAATCCCTCTCGGAGTCATACATCAAAATTTTATCCTTGTTTTTTTCATCAAAAAAGGCATCCCATGAATCTGGCACTTCATCTAAGAGTCTCTCATTATACAAAATGCCAACGGTCCCCCAAAAATAAGGAACAGAATACTTATCATCTTTATCATAAGCTAAATGATGTAAAACCTTATCAATGTTCTTTGCATTGGGTACATTGTCAAAATCGATTTCAGCCAACATATCTTCTTCTATTAAACGCTGTATCATATAATCAGAAGGAATGATAACGTCGTACTTTTCTGCGCCCGTTACCAACTTTGGATACATTTCTTCATTGGTAGAAAACACTCTATAATTTACTTTATAGCCCGTCTCCTTTTCGAATTCCTCAATAGCCTCAGGATCCATGTATTCACCCCAATTAAAAACGGTAATCTCATTTTCAGCCAGCTTATGTTCCTCTTTTGAGCAAGCCGTCATAGTTAATATCAGAGTAATTAATAGTAATATATTTACCACTTGTCTTTTTTTCATTTCTTTTCCCCGCCTGAATTAGTTTTTTGTTTTTATCTTTTCTTGTTTATCTTTGCGATACTCTATAATAATTAGAAGCATTAAAACCACTGTAAACATAATGGTAGAAATCGCATTTACCTTAGGACTTATCTTCATTCGAGCCATCGAGTATATTTGTATGGAAAGATTGGAAACGCCACCTGCTGTTGTAAAATAACTGATGACAAAATCATCGATACTCATGGTAAAAGCCAATAAAAAACCACTGATTATTCCGGGCTTTATATCCGGTAGCACTACCTTTAAAATAGCTTGCATTGGCGTACAACCCAAATCAAGTGCTGCCTCATATAAACTGGCACTCGATTGCTTTAACTTTGGCATAACTGAAAGTATGACAAAGGGAATCCCAAAGGTGATATGTGCCAGTAACATGGTAGTAAAACCAAGACTAATCTTTAAAAATAAAAATAATAGCATCAAAGAAATACCCGTCACAATATCAGGATTTAAGACTGGAATATAAGATACAATCATCACTAGTTTTTTAATTTTTTTACTCTTAAACTTGCTTAAGCCGATGCTTGCAGCAGTCCCAATTATAGTCGATATTATTGCTGATAAAATGGCAACTATAATAGTATAATAGAGTGCCATCATAATATTTTCATCATAGATGAGCTCCTTATACCATTTAAAGGTAAAACCGCCCCACTTAGCCCGAAATCGGGATTCATTAAAAGAGTTTATTATGAGCACCGCAATAGGCGTGTAAAAAAACACGAGTAAGATGTATAAATATATTTTACTAACAGTCTTTTTCATCAATAAGCCTTTCTCTGTACCTTTGTTGAGATTTCTCAACCACGCTCTAAGTGAATAGTAAGTAATGAAGAAATCTCATTACACGAT
>PDWI01002433.1_pt1 | contig 39190 bp, 35 predicted proteins | sample 1430891 | NCBI WGS metagenome assembly PDWI01 (sample SAMN01162508, study PRJNA174530) | Oral metagenome, whole genome shotgun sequencing project. | biome: Marine environment; feature: Marine mammal; material: Swab sample of the gingival sulcus; isolation source: swab sample of gingival sulcus... | reverse complement strand
TTGGCTGATTCCTGTTGAGTTGCTATGCCTGTATTTTAAAAAAAGTGTAAACTATGTCCTTAGGTTATTTTGTAAACCATGTTATCAGGTTGTACACCCCCTAAATCCCCCTTTACAAAGGGGGAAACCCAATTATCTAAAATGAGTACCGTCATTCTGTGATTTTAGAAAAATCAGTAGGCTGGTAGGGCGTTAGCAAAACCCAACGATAGCATGTATTCAATATAACGAAACATGCACCACCCTACCTGAAATCAGTAGTCTGGGAAGCAAGACGCATTCAATGCATCTCTACAAGGAATTTTTCATATCGTAGAACCTAGCTCATATGCCAATTGTCTTTTAGATAAGACACAGTAAACCATAGGGTGCTCTGCATGCACCGTCCAGAATATCGATACTAAGCAGCAATAAATGAAGTAAGCAAATAAACTAGGCTAATTGAAGCGAAACTTCATCAATTGCTGTGTCCAGTTATCCTTATCAGATTGTCTATAAGCAAACAAAAATTTTCCGCTACAGCATTTTCCCTTCTTGTCGTACTTGCTGTACTTTCTGAGGCGATACGCTTTGTAGCATTTTTTTGTCACGGTTATTTAACGAACAAAAAAAGCTCATAATCTGACGACTATGAGCTTTTTTCGTTATTGAATTGGTGGTGTTTATTCTTTTCCACCATCTAATTTTTCTTGCCAATCAAATAGCTTCTGCCATTCGCCATCTGCGGCTAATTTAGCTTGACGAGGCCAAGTACCTGGATTGTGAATGGTGAATCTATCACCAGCATTATCCAAGATTTTTTGACAGTCTTCTACACTTGTTTGGGCAAGCTCAGACCAGGTATGAATATCTGCCTGGTTAAACAACTCTGCAATTTTTGGTCCAATACCTTCAACAACCGTCAAGTCATTCTCCTTAATTTTCTTGCCGAATACTGCCTTGGCAGTATCTGCATCAAAGGCATTATGAGCAACGGCACCAGCTGCAAAAGCTGCAATATTAGAAGCAACGCCATTATCGTAGCTATTCTCATCATCAGATCGACTTGATTTCGCACTCTCTAAGTTCTTTTCACAAGTCTCTAAAGAATGTCTAATGCGTAAATTTTCTGCACGCAATTCAGAGATAATCGTCGATTGCTCGGAATTTTTTTCTATCTCATTTTGCAGCTCATTATTTTTTCTAGACAAGTCTTGATAAAGTGCATGCTGCTTAATTTCTTCCTCAGAAGGTGCTTTTACTTTTTGGCTTTGACAGTCCTTTAACTGCATACACAACGCATTATTTTCATTACTCATTTTCATGAAAACTTGGGTACTATTGTCACTTCTGCATTTACCCAGCAAATAACCTAAAAAAGCACTGAGCAAACCAACGATTAATGGGATAATCCAACACATAAACTATTCTCCTTATTGTGATTTTTCGTAAATAGAAAGGGTAACACGGCGATTTTTAGCTCGACCTTCTGCCGTATTGTTATCGGCGATAGGCGAATCAGGACCTTGAGAAGCAATATACAATCGCTCTCGTCTTAGTCCATTTTTTTCTAGGTAATTAGAGACAAATAAAGCACGCTCTTTACCTAGCTTAATATTATTTTCGCGATTGCCTGTATTATCTGTATGACCAGTCACTATCAGTTTTGCCGTAGGCTCAAAATCTAAATAATTGGCAACTTGTAACAGACGCTGACGCTGAGACTCAGATAATTCGATTTCAGTCGCACCCGTTTTGAAATAAAGTGCAATAGGATTTGCTCGAATTTCTTCAGCCAAGGCAGCCATTGCTTTTTTATGATTGTCTAAACCACTCTCATCAAGTGTCTCTGTATCAAAAGCAACCATACCCAAATAACGCTGATCTTCGGTACTCACTGCTTCTGGGAAAGCCTGACTCGTCAATTTAATTTGTTGGCTATTAACACCTAAAAATGCCAAGTAATCTTTAACTTGATTAGCACGTGCCAAACCAATGTTAGGGAAAACAGAAGGATTTTTTTCATCGGGACTATAAAGTCCGATAACAGTTAACTGTCTCGCAGAGTTTTCATTGAGATACTCAACTGTTTTTGCGAGGTTTGACTCCAAGCCCTTGGCATAAGGTTGCATTGGAACATAACCAGATACAGGGAAGTTAAAATTATCTTCTCCACTCAAGTCAATACCATCACCTTTTAAGCGAAAACCTAATAGTGTAGGATTGTTGGCCACAGGCGTTTCTATTGTTTCTGTTATCGTTGTTACTGCCACAGGCGTCTCTACTGGAGCAACTATCGCTGGTTTTGTTTCTGCTCCTAAAACTGGCTTTTGTACTTCGCCACGGCAACAGAAAAAGTATTGCAGTAAACAGCCAATTACCCACAAAACAATCAGCATTAGCAAGATGATTTTTGTTGTTATTTTCATTGAATATTAACCCGTAATAAAGCGTGAATAGTGAGTCATCGATTATAAAGAATGAAGCTACATGTTGCAAATAATTATCATCAGACATCGGAAAATAAAACCCAAAACCCAACCCATGAGAATTCTAAGAAAAGCCACAAAAAAACCTCAAGGAAAAATCACTTGAGGTTTTTTTATTTTTTATCTAGCCATGACTTTCAGCCCAAAATAGTACCGCCATTCTAGGTACTATTTCAGGATAAAAGCCACTCCAGCTATAGTAGAATAACTTAACTTTTGCTACGGCGTGATGCCGTTTCGCCGTATGCTTACACTGCCTTCGACGGCAAGCCCTGTATCAAAAATCAATTTATTTCACTATATCAATATAAGCAGGCTATTTTTGAGTCACAGCAGCCAAGCACTTGGCAAAACGCTCAATTTGAGCTTCGTCTTTCAGACCGGCAATATTGATACGTCCACCATTGACAATATAAATAGAATACTCGTTAATCAAAGTATCCGTTTGTGACTTATCCAAGCATAATAATGAGAACATACCACGATGCTGATCGATAAAGTCCCAATCATTCGTACCCGTGATTTCTGCCATTTTGTTTGCTAATTGACTGCGCAAGCCCAAAATGCGACCACGCATTTCAGCAAGTTCATCTTCCCACATTTTGCGTAATTCTGGTGTAGTCATGATAAGACCAACAATTGCAGCACCGTGATCAGGCGGCATTGAATAGGCAACGCGAGCGGCAACCGTCAAGTGTGTTTTCGTTGCTTCAACAGCTGCTTCGTCTTTTGCCATAATCATGGCACAGCCAACGCGGTCACGATAAAGTCCAAAGTTTTTTGAACACGAGCTAGTTACAACCAAATCAGTCACGCTCGCTGCCAATTTGCGAACGCCGTATAAATCTTCGTCCAAGCCTTTACCAAAACCTTGGTAAGCCAAATCCACAAAAGGTAAAAAGCCTCTCTCAACGGCAATTTCAGCGACTCTATCCCAAGCAGCTGGCGATATATCAGAACCCGTTGGGTTATGACAACAGCCATGTAACAAGACAATATCATCAGGACCTAGTTTTGACAGTGCATCAAGAACTTTTTCCTCATCAACCATTTTGGTTTCAGGGTTTAAATAAGGATATTTTTTTACGGTAAATCCTGCCGCCTCAAAAATTGGCGTGTGATTTCCCCAAGTCGGGTCACTCACCCAAACCGTTTTATTTGGCATAGTTTTGTAAAGCATATCCGCAGAAATACGCAAAGCACCACTACCACCAGGTGCTTGAACCGCACGAATGCGAGATTTATCAGCACTATTGGCAAAAACCAAATCAATCATAGCGTCATCAAAAACGGGATCACCGGCAATACCAACATAAGTTTTCGTCGTTTGGGCATCGTGTAAGCGTTGTTCTGCTTCACGCACCGCACGCATGACTGGGGTTTCTCCAGTTGGCGTTCTAAATACGCCCACGCCGACATCAATTTTATCACTGCGTGTATCACTTCTATACAGTGTGCTTAGATGTAGAATTGGATCACTAGGTAGTTTGTCGAGCTTTTCAAACATATTGTCCTCCGTTAGATGACGTTAAAAAAATACAGTAGTCTAGTCAATGCTTAACCAGAATTACACAGCAGTTAATTGGCATTTTACTTGATTTTTATACGGAATTGTATGTTTTATTAAATAAAGGAAATTTCTAACATACTCCAGAATGACGGTACTTATTTCCCCTCTTTCCATACAACCGCAAAACCTTTGTGTAATTTTATTTTTGACTTAGGTGTTTTTGAATGATATAAAACATCTTTAGCAATATAAAATAGAGAGAAGTCATGAAAGTCAGCACATTAGCAAAAGCAGCGAATGTCACCGCAGAAACTGTCAGATATTACACCAGAGAAGGATTATTAAGTGCCAATCGCGACCCTAACAACGGTTATAAAATCTACGACGAAGTGGCTTTGCAGCGTTTGAATTTTATTGTACAGGCTCGCTCACTGGGTTTTAGCTTAAAAGAAATCAAGGAAATTATTGACAGTGCAATGAGTGGCAACTCGCCCTGCACTATGGTCAGAGCATTACTGGCAAGCAAAATTGAGCAAACCGAAAAGGAAATTCAAGTTCTAGAAAACAAACTCTCACTGATGAAGAAAACTTTTTCTGATTGGCAAAATATGTCAGATGGTACACCTAGCGAAAAATCCGTTTGCCCTCTGATTGAAAGCGTCCAGCACAATAGCGAAGCCAGTCAACATGACAAATAAAACCAATCAAGAGATCATCACCTCGATGACAGGTGTCAAATGTGGTGGTTGTGTCAAAAAACTCACAACAGCCTTGCAACAATTAGATAGCAACGCTCAAGTCAGCGTTAATATTGAACAACAGGAACTCAAGTTACAATCACAGCTCTCTTTACCGCAGGTCAATCAAGTTTTAGCAGCATTAGGCTATTTGGCAAAAACTGACAAAACAACCGTAAAAGTAGAAGATAAAAATAACACCGAAAAGCTCACCTCGCGAACCACCAAAACAACCAACAGCCCATCACAATCACTGAATTTTAGTATTACGGGCATGACCTGTGCAGCTTGTGTTAACAGCGTTGAAAAAGCACTCAAAAAAATCACAGGCGTACAATCTGTCAGTATTAACTTCGCCAACCGCACGGCACAAGTTAGCGGTGAAATTACAGAAACAGCCATTATTGACGCAATCGAAAAAATTGGTTATCAAGCTCAACCCATCGATAACCTCGACGAAGCAGCATCTCAACAAGCCGAACAAGAACAACGCACGCACCATAAAAAACGCCTACAGAGCTGGGTAGGCATTACGATTGGTTTATTGCTAATGGGCTATGGTTTGTTCGGTGGCAACATGGTCGTTTCTACTGGAAATTCTCAATGGGCATGGGGAGCTGTGGGCTTATTATGTCTTGGGGTAATGTGGTTTTGCGGCCAGCATTTTTATCGTGGCGCATGCCTTATGGCAAAACGCGGCAGCAGCAATATGGATACTTTAGTCGCACTAGGCACTTTATCGGCTTGGTTATATTCTATGGCAGTTGTTTGCTTCCCCAATTGGTTTGATATAGCGTCCCGCCACATCTATTTCGAAGCAGCCGTCATGATTTTAGGCATGATTAATTTAGGCCAGGCACTAGAACTAAAAACGCGTGGAAAAACTTCTCAAGCTATCCACCGATTATTAGATTTAAGGGTTAAATATGCCCAAGTTATTCGCGATGGCGAAGAAATCACCCTACCGATTGAGAAAGTCATTATCGGTGATGGCATTCGTGTTCGAGCAGGTGAACAAATCCCCGTCGATGGCGTATTGTTGGAGGGCAGCAGTCGCGTCAACGAAGCCATGCTAACAGGAGAACCGTTAGCGGTAAAAAAACACGTAGGCGATGAAGTTTTTGCAGGCACGCTCAATAGCGAAGGCAGTTTTATCATGCAAGCCAAACAAGTTGGACAAAAAACCAAACTCGCACAAATTATTCACATGGTAGGTCAAGCACAAAATAGTAAACCGCCAATGAGTCACCTTGCCGACAAAGTGGTTGCTTTATTCGTTCCTGCGGTCATTTTCATTGCCTTAATAACGGCGTTGGTTTGGTGGGCAGTAGGTGCTGATAGCAGTCATATTCTGGTCACCGCTGTTTCGGTATTAATTATTGCTTGCCCTTGTGCATTGGGACTGGCAACGCCAATTTCCACCATGATTGGCGTTGGCAAAGCCGCCGAAAGTGGCGGACTGATTCGCAATGGCGAGGCACTTCAAAGAGCGGCAGATATTGACATGGTTGTTTTGGATAAAACAGGAACCATCACACAAGGAAAACCTACTGTCTCAGCATACTGGTTTAACTCACTATTCGATAAACAGCAAACCCTATCATTAATTAAAGCGATAGAGCAAGGTAGCAATCATCCTCTGGCAAATGCCTTGCTCAATTATGCCCAAGAAAATCTAAAAGCAGCTGACAAAAATAACTCGAAACCCCATCAGCTTGAGCAACTTCACAGTATTAGTGGTCGGGGCATGCGTGCCTATTGGGGGGAGAAAAAACTCAGTTTGGGCAATGAGGCGTTTATGCTAGAGCAAGGCATTAGCCCAAAAACCCTCTCAAGCAGGCAATTTTTTGCAGAAAAAGCTTCACCCGACTGCACAAAAGTCTTTTTTGCCCTTGATAACGAGTTATTGGCTGTTTTTGCCATTGCCGACACGTTGAGAGATGAAGCAATTGCCGCAATTAGACAACTTCATCAACAAAATATTAAAGTCGTTATGCTAACGGGCGACAACCCAAAAACGGCCGCAAGTATCGCTGAAAAAACGGGAATTAAGCATTGGCAGGCACAATGCCTACCCAAAGACAAACTCAATTACGTACAGCAGCAACAGAGCAAAGGGTATCGCGTTGCCGTCGTTGGCGATGGTATTAACGATGCACCTGCCTTGGCAATGGCGGATGTCGGTTTTGCCATTGGCGAAGGCACTGATGTTGCCATTGAAAGTGCCGATATTACTTTGCTCAACCCTTCTCTACACGGCATTGCCAATGTCATTGGTATCAGCAAAGCAACCTTAAAAAACATTAAGCAAAATCTCTGGGGAGCGTTTATTTACAATGGCTTAGGGATTCCGATTGCTGCTGGCGTTTTATATCCTTGGGCAGGATTATTACTCAGTCCAATTATCGCTGGTCTAGCAATGTCGCTATCCTCGGTAACAGTGGTCGGCAATGCCAATCGCCTGAAATTATGGTCACAACCCTCACGCTAAGTCATTTAAGCGACAAAGTTACATTAAGAAAATAAGAAAAACTTGGGACTTGAAATAAATAAGAAGTGGTCGGAACGAGAGGATTTGAACCTCCGACCCCTTGTCCCCCAGACAAGTGCGCTACCAAGCTGCGCTACGCTCCGACATGGGTGCGTATTTTAATGATAATTAAGCAAATGTAAATAGTGGGATAAATTAATCATTGGTACAAAGCTTGCCGTCGAAGACGGTACCTATAGTACGGCGAGACGACATAACACCGCAACAATTGTTAAGTTATCTCACTATAGTAAGGTTAATTAATTCTTGTTACGGCGTTACATCGTCTTGTCGTATTCATTATACCTATGGCAAAACCGAGTGGTTTTGTTATAATTTTTCAAGAATACTCCACCAAAGCACTCACACCCTATTCAAATGTCAGCCACCTATTTAATCACCTCTGCCCCCGATAGCCCAAAAATCAAGGCGGCTTATCAGCAATTAAAAACGGATATTCAGCAGAACAAAAAAATCAAACAATTATTTTTTTATAGCGACGGCGTTATTATTGGTTCGTTAGAAAGATTTACGGGCGTGATAGAAGACTTGCTCGAATTGGCTGAGATGCAACAAATCCCCTTGTACATTTGTAGTGCTGGTTTCAAAAAACGGCAACTATCTCTCAGCCAAATCGCTAGCGAAGACTTCACTTTTAAGGGCTTAGGACAATTTATTGCCGAAAGCCAAGCCGTCAAGCATCTACGCATATTTTAATCATGACCTATACAAATTTAGTCAGTATCACACAACCCAACAGCACATTGCATATTAAAGAATGGTTAGATATTGCGTTAGTCAGTGTCTCTTACGACATACCTACCGCTATTTTTATTGACTCAGAGGTTATTTCGTATCTCCACCAGAACCCCTGTACTGACATCGAACAATCCTTTAACCTATTAAAGGATTTTGAAGCTCCCATCTTTAGCCAGAATGACGGTACCATTTATGGACAAAAGCTTAGTGCAAACTCAATCAGCTCACTCAACGCACTCAGCCTACATCACTTTTCTTTCTAAATTTACTCAAAAATAGACGGAGAATAAACTAAGTTTGAATTAAGTTGGTTTATTTTTCACCAAGTCATGTAAAATTTGTTGTCACAATTGACAAAGCTCAAACCAATGCCACAGCAAAAGTTAAACTATTTTACTGTATTATCAAATAGAACATGTATAATACTTTTCTTTTTACATTACTATAGATTACAGACATTATGCGTGACAATTTAAGAAACATCGCCATCATCGCCCACGTTGACCACGGTAAAACAACCTTAGTTGACCAACTATTCAAACAGTCAGGTTCATTAGACGCTAGAGCAAAGCTCGATGAACGTGCCATGGACAGTGGGGATTTGGAAAAAGAGCGTGGTATTACTATCACTGCTAAAAACACCGCCATCCTTTATAAAGACTATCACATCAATATCGTTGACACACCGGGACACGCCGATTTTGGTGGCGAAGTTGAACGCGTATTGTCTATGGTTGACAGTGTTTTGCTTTTGGTTGATGCGGTTGACGGTCCAATGCCACAAACGCGATTTGTCACACAAAAAGCCTTTAACTTAGGACTAAAACCAATTGTGGTTGTCAATAAAATCGACCGCGATGGTGCGAGACCTGATTGGGTGATTGATGAGATTTTTGACCTATTCGACAAATTGGGGGCAACTGACGAGCAGTTAGACTTCCCAATCATCTATGCTTCGGCAATGAATGGCTACGCAGGCTTAGAAGACGACGTTTGCGACGGTGACATGACACCCATTTTTGATGCAATTATCAACAAAGTTCCACCACCAGAAGCTGATACAGAAGGTGGATTCCAAATGCGTGTAAGCTCGCTTGGCTATGACAACTTTAAAGGTGTTATCGGTATCGGACGCATTAATCGCGGAAAAATCACCAATAACACACCTGTTACGCTAATTGATGCCGACGGCAAAACACGTAACGGACGTATTTTGCAATTGTATACTTTCCTTGGACTAGATAAAGTTGAGACTGATTTTGCCCAAGCAGGCGACATCATCTCAATTACGGGTATTGACGACTTAAACATTTCCGACACCATTTGTGACCCACAAAATGTCGAAGCCATGCCAGCCATCACGGTTGACGAACCGACAATGAGCATGATGTTCCAAGTCAACACTTCGCCATTTGCAGGTAAAGAAGGAAAATTTGTCACCTCACGTCAAATCCGCGAACGTCTAGACAGAGAGCTTTTACACAACGTTGCCTTACGCGTAGAAGATACTGCTGATCCTGATAAATTCCGCGTTTCTGGACGTGGTGAATTACACTTGTCAGTCTTGATTGAAACCATGCGTCGCGAAGGCTATGAATTAGCCGTTGGTCGCCCAGAAGTCATCATGCGTGAAATTGATGGCGAGTTACAAGAACCGTATGAATTTGTGACGTTAGACGTTGAAGAAAATCACCAAGGTTCCGTCATGGAACAAATGGGCAACCGTAAAGGGGATTTACAAAACATGCATCCTGATGGACGTGGACGCGTTCGTTTAGAGTACATCATCCCTACTCGTGGCTTAATTGGTTATCAAACGGAATTTTTGACGACTACTTCGGGCACAGGTATTAAAAACCAAGTCTTTGACCACTACGGACCTAAAAAAGCCGATGGCATGCGTAGCCGTAACAATGGCGTATTAATTTCAATGGCACAAGGTAAGTGTTTGGCATTCTCAATCTTTAACTTACAAGAACGTGGCCGCATGATGATTAGCCATGGTGACGAAGTTTATGAAGGACAAATTGTTGGTATTCACAACCGCGATAATGATTTAGTAGTTAACCCACTAAAAGGTAAGCAGCTAACTAACGTTCGTGCTTCAGGTACTGATGAAAGTATTATCCTAACACCACCAATCAAAATGACCTTGGAGCAAGCACTTGAGTTTATCCAAGACGATGAGTTAGTTGAAGTCACACCTGAAAGCATTCGTATCCGCAAAAAATTATTGACGGAAAACGAACGTAAACGTGAATCAAGAGCCAGTAAGTCTTAATTCACCCATAGTCAGGTAAAAATCACACCAAAGCAATTATTTTTACCTGACTATATACAACAAAATTAAAAAAGCCTAAAAAAAGCCTACAAGACAGTACCGTTTTGTAGGCTTTTTTAATAGGTATCAGTTTTTCTCAGAATGACGGTACTCATTTTAGATAATCCAGCTTCCCTCTTTGTAAAGAGGAGAATTTGTAAAATATGTCCTTGGGCTAAAAATATAAACCATGTTTATGTTGCACAGTTGCATCTTCTTGCCGTACTAGACATACAGCCTGCAACGATACACCTTGTCGTAATCATCATGTGACTTGACTATATAGATAAAAACATAAGACGTATGGAAAATGAAAGCCTCACCTTCCCACATTATTAACAAATAGATTGACCAAATTTATCCATTTGATAAAATCAGACCATGAAAGAAATCAAATACTCACGAGAATCACTAAAGTCATTGCGTAATATGCCAGTAAACACAATGAAACTTATTGTGAGTAAGATTAATCAATACGCTGATAATCCACAATCTTTGGCGAATAATATAATCAGAATGAAAGGGGAGCCTCATTATCGCCTAAGAGTGGGAGACTATCGTGTGGTATTTGATGAATTTGACAGGGTTATTGAAATTATCAAAGTTGAAAGCCGTGGTTCGGTCTATAAGAAAAAACGCTAGGAGTAATTTATGCTAAACACATTAACCATTGAAAATAAAGATTATGTCGTCGTTGAAAAAAGCGTATGGCAGGGCATCGTTGATTTAGCAGAAGACAAGTGTGATAGCAAATGGGCAATGCAAATGAGCGATATAATCAACGAGCAGGAATTTTTACCTAGTGAAATGGTAGAAAGAATTTTATTGCACGATGAAAACCCCTTAAAAGTATGGCGTGAATATCGTGGCTATACGGGTGTTGAATTAGCAAAAAAAGGCCAATTAATTCCTAGTACAGCGTTACATCGTCTCGCCGTATTAGCTATACTGTCTTCGACAATGTGCCTTGTACCAGAAATTAATTGACCTCACTATACATCTCAGAATGACGGTACCGCTGTAGCGGAATAAATTATATTTACAGGAAATCACTCATAAGGATTAGCAATCCCGAGTTTTTCTAAAATTCGTTTTTCTAAACTTTCCATGGCTTCCGCCTCATCGTCTTCGATATGATCGTAGCCCAGCAAATGTAGAATACCGTGAACCGTAATATGAGCATAGTGATTAAATAGCTTTTTCCCTTGAGAATTTGCCTCGTCCTCCATGACCTGATTGGCAATAATTAAATCACCGATAAACGGCATACCTAACTCAGCAACATCGCCAGCATACGCCATTTGCAGTTCCATTGGGTCTATTTCCATGGCTTCGAATGGAAACGATAAAATATTCGTTGGTTTATCTTTACCGCGATAATCTCGATTGAGTTGCTGAACTTCGTCATTATCCGTCAAACGAACGGTTAATTCGACATTGTCATCTTTGCCTAGCTCGGCAAAAACCGCCTTCGCCCACTGCTGAAAATCTTTTGAAGTCGGCAAATTATCTTCGCTGTCTAAATTGATTTGTAAGTCAATGAGCATATTAAATTATGAATCCTTTGATTGACGTTCATATGCCTCAACGATACGTTGAACCAACGGGTGACGCACCACATCGCGGCTTTCAAACTGCGTATAAGAAATACCGTTAATCCCCTTTAAAATATGGAAAGCATCTTTTAAACCAGAACGCACGCCTTTAGGCAAATCAATTTGTGACAAATCCCCTGTGACAACCGCTTTTGAACCAAAACCAATACGCGTCAAGAACATTTTCATTTGTTCAACCGTAGTATTTTGAGCTTCGTCTAAAATAATAAAAGCATCGGACAAAGTTCGTCCACGCATAAAGGCAAGTGGAGCAATTTCGATAATATTTTTTTCAATCAATTTCATCGCCTTTTCCGCCCCAAGCATTTCGTACAAGGCATCGTACAACGGTCGTAAATAGGGATCGACTTTTTGCGTTAAATCGCCTGGCAAGAAACCTAATCGTTCCCCTGCTTCCACCGCAGGACGAACCAAAACTATTTTTCTCACTTGGTCTTCATTGAGCATTGCCACCGCACAGGCAACCGCCAAATAGGTTTTCCCCGTACCTGCTGGTCCTAACCCGAAATTAACATCGTTATCAAAAATTCGTTTTAGGTATTGGCGTTGATTACCGCCACGGCCACGCACGGTGCCGCGTTTGGTTTGGATAACAATCTCATCATCGATAACTTCATGTTTGATACTGGCATTGGCATCCGATAAAGCCAAATGAATGGCTTGATTATCCAAAACTTCCGCACCTTTGCCAGCAGTACGTTCATAAAGTGCTTCTATCACTTTTCGGGCTTGAACAATACTTGCTTCATCGCCTTCTATGGAAAATAAATCCGCACGATTGGCAATCACTACGCCTAATCGCTCTTCAATTAAACGCAAATTCTCATTCAAATGTCCGCATAGATTTTGCAATCTACCAGAATCTTTACTGGCTAAGGTAAACTCTAATTCACTCATAAATTTTATTTTTCCATCTATCTACATTAGGCAAAGAGTCTAGGTTCAGCTCGTTCCTCAACGCTAATCAATTCCCCTAATAGAGAGTTATTGTAAGCCTGAGTAATTTCAACTTCCGCAAAGCGACCAATCAATGCCTCAAAATTCGGGAAACGCCCCATCGAAACGGGGAAGTTAACCACACGGTTATTTTCCGTTCTTCCTGAAAGTTGGCCACCGTGTTTGGATTCGCCTTCAATCAATACTTTCTGAACGCTACCCACCATGCTTTGACTAATTTTCATCGTCATCTCATTGATTTCTTTTTGCAATTCGGCAAGACGGGCTTTTTTGACATCCATTGGCACGTCATCTGGGAAAGAAGCCGCAGGCGTGCCTGGACGCGACGAATAAATAAAGCTAAACGACAAATCAAAACCAATATCGCGAATTAGCTTCATGGTTTGCTGATGATCAAAATCCGTTTCTCCAGGGAAACCAATAATAAAATCAGAAGAGAAAGAAATATCAGGGCGAAGCTTGCGAATGCGGCGAAGTTTCGCTTTGTACTCAATTGCCATGTGTCCGCGTTTCATCTGAGCCAAAATACGATCAGAACCTGACTGCACAGGCAAGTGCAAATGTGAAACAAGCTCTGGAACACGTCCGTAAGCTTCAATCAAACTATCAGAAAATTCCACAGGATGAGACGTCGTAAAACGAATGCGATCAATACCGTCAATCTGGGCAATGACTTCAATCAAAAATGCCAAATCAGCAATATCGGTTTCACCATCTTCGTCAATCATTTCACCGCGATAGGCATTAACGTTTTGTCCAAGCAAATTAATTTCGCGAACACCTTGTGCCGCCAAAACAGCACATTCAGCAACCACGTCATCAAAAGGACGAGAAACTTCTTCCCCACGCGTGTAAGGCACGACACAGAAAGTACAATATTTTGAACACCCTTCCATAATCGAAACAAATGCCGAAGCCTTGCTGGCTTTCGGTGTTGGCAGATAGTCAAACTTTTCAATCTCAGGGAAAGAAACGTCCATAACACCGCCTCTCTCACCTTTTTGTAATTTGGCTAAATTCTCAGCAATCAAGTTAGGCAAACGGTGTAATGTTTGTGGTCCAAAAACAATATCAATGATGGGGGCACGTTTTTGTAACGCCTCACCCTCTTGGCTGGCAACACAGCCACCAACGGCAATAATGGTATCTGGTCTGGCTTCTTTAATGGGTCTCCAACGTCCTAACGCAGAAAAAACTTTCTCTTGAGCTTTTTCTCGAATCGAACAAGTGTTCATAATGAGAATATCGGCATCATCGGGCTTTTCAACGCTTTCAATATCGTAAACTTGCCCCAAAACATCCGCCATTTTTTGCGAGTCATACTCGTTCATCTGACAGCCATGCGTCTGAATGTGCAAACGTTTTTTAGGTTTTTGAGATTTGTTATTAGATGTGCCGCTACTCGCTGCCGGTGAAGCAGTCTGAGGTGCGACGACGGGTGTGATTTCTATACTCATGGTCGTGCTCCTTAATAGTTATAGTAAAATAACTTAACTTTTGCTACAGCGTTATGCCGTCTCGCCGTATTAGTTACACTGTCTTCGACGACAAGCCTTGTATCAAAAATTAATTTATTTCACTACATTTTAATATTATTTATAGTCCGACAAAAATAATCACTACGGTAAGCCATGCAGAGATAATTTTTCCTCTTGACTATATTTTGGTGGGTATTATAGCCGAAAATTTAATCTTTGCTTATTTTTATCTTTAACAATCAAGTTTCAAGGAAATGGTACCGTCATTCTGAATGGTGATTTTTTTTGTAGAAGGTTTGTAGACTGGGTAGAGCGTTAGCGAAACCCAGCAATTGCGGTGATTTAGTTTTTTCGAAAAATTTTGAATTCATGGTGATCTGGGTTTCGTACCTCTACCTAGCCTACTTGGACTATATGCAAAACCCGACCACATGGTTTACATTTTAACCCAAACACATACTTTACAAATTCCCCTCTTTCGTAAAGAGGGGTTAGGGGAGATTTGCATAGCACAGGTTTTACTTAAAGTTTCGTCATTCAAAAATCCCCCTCAATCCCCCTTTACAAAGGGGGAAGCTGGATTATCTAAAATGAGTACCGTCATTCTGTCAATAATCTAGCTTAACCTTGTTTGTTGTATTTTCTCAGCCAAATCATCATCAGCAAATAACAATGCTACAGGAATATCTAATACTTCTGCAATACGACCGAGTGTTTGGAAATCAGGTTGATGAATGGCTTTTTCGTATCGGTTGATACGTGTACTTGCCACAAATTCATCTAAACCGATAGCTATGCCGAGTTTTTCTTGGGTTAAACCTTTTGCTTTTCTTGCCTCTTTAAAGCGTTTAGAAAAAATTTCCTGTAATTTTGTAGCCATAAATATCACCCCATATTTAAAGCTACGAATATCGTATATTTTTACTTGATTTTTACTACGTATATCGTAGTATATAATTTCTATTAATTTATTTTGAGGATATTTTTATGAAAAAGTTATTATTAGGTGTTTCTATAATATTAGGAGTCTCCCCTGTTCTTGCCTATAAAACACAAGGATATAACAATGACGGTCGTGCATACGGCAGATGTAACAACGGAGAAAGCTTTGTCGCAAGTCCAGCTGACTCCCAGGGTGTTTATCATTCCCTAGGTCCTAATGGCACTCAATATAGTTTGAATTCACGAGATGAAGCCATTAGAAAAGCTTGCGGGGAATAAGTATTTTATTCAGGTCGGGTTACGCCATCGCCAACCCGACCTACCAACTCACTACTCAAAAATCCATTAACCAATCTTTAATAAATACCCCACGTTTTTGCCAATCTTCTATGGCTTCTAACACAGTTAATTTATCTTGTCCTTTACTGTCTTTTGAAACTTTATATTTCATTGGTTCTTTTTGGATTAAAGCGATTAATTTCTCGCCATCAACACCGTGTTTTTTGCCCAGTGTTAAGGTAATGTGCTCTTCATCGGCAACAATTTTATGCACGCCCAGTTTTCTGGCTAGCAATTTAATTTCAAAGACCATAAATAACACTTTGACCGCCCCAGGCAAGCTACCAAATCGGTCAATCAGCTCAATTTGCAATTGGTCTAATTCACTCTCACTGTGACAGCCTGCAATACGTTTGTATAAAACCAATCGGCTGTGAACATCGTGAATATAGGCATCGGGAATTAGAGCAGGCACGCCAATATCGATATCAATATCGCTGTGTTTACTGTCGAAGTCCACTTCACGGTTGTTTTTCATGGCGTCAACCGTTTCTTCTAGCATCTCATTAAATAATGAGAAACCGATTTCGGTAATTTGCCCACTTTGGTTATCGCCCAGTAATTCCCCAGCACCGCGAATTTCCATATCCTGTGAGGCAAGCATAAAGCCCACACCCAAGCCTTTCAACGTTGCAAATGCTGCCAAGCGTTTTTTGGCATCTTTACTGACAATCGATTCTCCAGGAGTAATCAAATAGGCATAAGCTTGGTGAGACGAACGCCCTACCCGACCACGCAATTGATGTAACTGTGCCAAACCAAATTTATCGGCTCGATTAATGAAAATCGTATTGGCATTGGGATTATCAATGCCCGATTCGACGATTGTTGTCGTCAATAAAATATCAAAATGCTGTTGGTGGAAATCCAGCATAATTTGCTCTAGTTCCTTTTCTCGCATTTGTCCATGAGCGTGACGAATACTGAGCTTGGGAAATATTTTTTGCAAACGCGTTTCCATGTTGCCCATGGTTGCCACATCGTTGTGTAAAAAATACACCTGTCCACCACGCGCGGTCTCCCTTGCCACACCTTCACTGATAATATCTTCATCAAAATCGATGAAAATGGTTTCGACCGGCGTTCGTTTAGGTGGTGGTGAAGCAATAATCGACAAGTCTCGAAGACCCGACAAACTCATTGACAAAGTACGCGGTATCGGCGTTGCCGTCAGCGTTAAGATATTGACATCACTACGCATTTTTTTCAAATTCTCTTTTTGCTTAACGCCAAATTTATGCTCTTCATCAACAATAACCAAGCCCAAATTGGCGAACTTAACATCCTTTTGAATTAACCGATGCGTACCAATAATAATATCAACCGTGCCTTTTTCTACTTGTTCTAAAATCGCTTTTTGCTCTTTTGGGGTTTTAAAGCGTGAAATGCCCGCAATATTAATCGGAAAAGCAGAAAATCTGTCTTCAAAATTCTTTAGATGCTGTTCCGACAACAAAGTCGTTGGCACGAGCAAAGCGACCTGCTTACCCGAATTAGCCACCGCGAAAGCCGCTCGCAAAGCCACCTCAGTTTTACCAAAGCCCACATCACCACAGACAATTCTGTCCATGGGTTGTTGACGTTGTAAATCTTGGTAAACTTTCTCAAAAGTTTGCAGCTGATCGGGCGTCGGTTTAAAGGGAAAACCTTCAGCAAACGTCGCCAACTCACTTTTATCAATCGCAATTGCGTCGCCTTTTGCCTTGGCCCGTTTGGCATAAATTTCTAACAACTCGGCAGCTGTATCGTGAATTTTTTCTTTGGCCTTGGCTTTGGCTTTCTCCCACTGCTTGCCGTCTAGTCGGTGCATCGGTGCATTTTCAGGGGCAGCCCCTGTATAGCGAGTAATCATATCCAACGATGTCACGGGAATAAATAACTTCCCATCATCGGCATACAAAATAGTGATATATTCGTTGCTCTCACCATCAATTTCAATCAGTTCTAAGCCTTGGTAACGACCAACACCGTGTTCGTTATGCACAACAGGTGTGCCGATTTCAATTTGCGACAAATCATCGATAACAGACATCGGGTCAATCGATTCTTCGGATTGGCGGTCATCGGTGCTGACTTGGGACAAAAATTCAGTGGCGGATAACAAATAGCGTTTCGGTGTTGATTGCAACTGATAAGAACGCGGAAAATAACCAATCCCCAAAGCGTTTGGGTTAGTTTGACTGTCATTCTCCAGCCACTCATTAAATGATTTTACGGGTAGCGTCGAATCAATTTCAACAGATAACTTATCCTTTAATAATTCTCTTTGTCCATCACTATGACAAAAAATATAAAGTGGTATTTTGCCTGCTAATAATTTTTCTAACTGTTCTAAACGCTCGACTGGATTACCGTCAATCTGTAAACGTCGAAGCTTGGTATTGGGAGAACTGACACTATCCGTTTCGGGTAAAAAATCTAACCATTCGTCATAAGTAAAATAAATTTCTTCAGGAGGCAACGGCTCGCTACCGCCCATTCCCGACACGCGAATATAGCGATTTTGAATACTTTGCAAGTGATCTTTGAGATAACCCTTATATCCCCTTTCAATATGAATATTGCCCAATCCTTTAGGTAAATAGTCAAAAAAACTGACCGTTTCATCAAAAAATAGGGGCAAATAATATTCCAAGCCACCAACTAACACATTATCAGAAAGGCGTTGATAAATCGCATGTTCTTCAGCTTTATCACCCCACAATTGTCGCATTGACTGACGGAAACACACGCGTCCACTGTCCGACAAATCCACTTCTTTACTGGGAATTAATTCAACACTTTCAATTTTTGCTGCTGTCAATTGCGTTTTAACGTCAAAAATGCGAATACTTTCAATCTCATCATCAAAATAATCCAAGCGAATAGGGAATTTACTCCCCACAGGAAATAAATCCAACAACGCTCCACGACGACTAAATTGTCCGCGTTCTGTCACTTGATTAACATTGGCAAAGCCAGCCTGAGTCAAACGATTCACCAAGTCGTCCAACGGCAATTCATCGCCAACATTAATTAATAGTGCGTGACTATCCAAATAACTTGGTGGACAAAGACGACTTAAAATCGCATCAATAGAAGTCACAATCACGCCCAATTTCAAATTGCGAATGCGGTATAGTGTATTTAATCGCTCACCGATAATATTCGGGCTAGGCGAATAGCGATCGTAAGGTAGCGTTTCCCAATCGGGAAAATACAAGATATTTTCATGGGGCAAAACACTATGGAGTAGTTTATTAAGCTGACCTGCTTCACTCGCTGCTTTTGTAATAATTGTCGTTACACCTTGCCCTGTGTGAGCTAAGGCAATTTCATCAATATGGTTAAAAAGCGTAAGGGACATAAGTTAGAATATTTATTGTTCAGAATGACGGTATCATAAAGCGATTAACGCTTTTTAGCCACTGAAAAAGGCAAAATATCCTGCCATCCATTGGCATAAACTTTTCAAGAATAGAGTGGAATAAATTAATTTTTGATACAAGGCTTGCCGTTGAAGACAGTATAAAAATACGGCGAGCCGGTATAACGCCGTAGTAAAAGTTAAGTTATTTCACTATCACTTGGCAATGATGCGTTTTTTTTAGTTATAATGAAAAGCATTATTAAATAAATAACTCAATACACAGAAAAAATGAAAACACCTGTCTCTAACCAAGAAGAAAAAATCGACTTAATCGAACACATCAACCAAGATCACAGCGATGAAGTACTAACTATCGTCCAAGCCTATGGAAATTGCACCAACGCAAGCCATGCTGTATTAAGTAATCTTTATGAGGAAGGTGCTGAAGTTATTGTACATTTCGGTGACACGGAAGAAAAACATTTTTTCCCCTTCCAAATTCAAGGGGACATTGAAGAAAAATTGCTGTATTTAGCTTATGCTGCAATGGCAAAACAAGGGCTTTCGTTAAGTGACGGACGACGACAATTTTTTGAAATCACGCAAACAGAAAAAGTCACCCCCAATTTACTACGTCTAACTATACAGAGTGATAATCCACTACCAGAAAATGCCCCTGCGTACGCTTATGGCTTTTTACTCAAAACGCTAGAAAAAGCCCCAAAAGTCAATCAAGCCAATCCAAGCAACCAAGCTACTAAAAAAAGTTATGCCAAGAAAATGATTGATCAGTTCTTGCTATGGATAATGAAACAACTCTCCAGCCAACGTAGGCAAAAAATGATTCAAGCCATGAACAAAGGCATACGCTACTACACGCTACAAAAGTCATGGAAAAGTGATAAAAATAAAGAGTATGCAGATTGTGGCTATATTGATGTTTTCTTGCATGGCGAGACTGCGGGTAGCCTTTGGGCAGACAGTTTAAAGATAGGCGATATTATTACCACCCGCGTTGAAATGTCCGACAAACACGAAAATCTACAACAGGGAAAAGCCCTGTTAGTTGCGGATGAAACCGCCTACCCCGCCCTGTTAGGTTTATTGCAGAACTGGAAAAACCCAGAAAAACCGCACGTCATCATTATCAGTGAAAAAGCAGAAGAACAAGCCTACTTCACCGAAGCCGATTTACTTTCTGAAACCAAAACATATCGTATCGTTTGTCCGCCCAGTGAGCAAGGCGAACGCGTGCTTGAAATTATTGAGAAACTCAATGATATTGATACGGCTTGGGGGGCATTGGAAAAAGATGCAGCCAAAGCCATACGTTTTTACTTGCGCCAACAACGCCATATTCAAGGCAACGACAACCGCATCAAAGCCTATTGGGCGATTAGCTAAAAGAAATAACATCAAATATTATAAACCGATTTAACAATGACCTTAGACCGCGACAAACTTTTTACCAATCAGCGAGAAGCACTAAAAGACCACGCTGAAGATGTCTCACCCGATTTTATCGGTGACTATAGCCAACACATCCCTATTTCCCCTGAACAAGGAAAAGGCTATTTTGATTTTCATCACTTTGATGATTTTTTGTTAGGGCGTGCGGATTGTTGTTTCAAAAAAGATGCAAACTTTATGGCTCAAGAATCGCAATATAGCTATGGCATTCACATTATGTTGTCAGGTGAGCTACAGGTAAAATTAGAAAAAATACAACAAAACTTTACCCCCAAAGCTCCTGAAATCTGGCTAAGCAAAGGGGATTTAGGTATATCGCAAGCCAAAGCCAAGGCAAATACACAAATTCGCAATTTGTTGATTGAATTCTCGCCAGATTTTCTCAAATCACTCGGCAAAGATGCCGAACCCAATAGCCTGTGTCAGCAATTATTAAACAGTCAATCACCCAGTTTTATACAGCTTCCCTCCCCGTCCGCTGAAACGATTAATTTATCTTGGAAACTCTACGAATATCCTGGTGCGACGAGTTATTTACAACTAATGGCAATTCAAGGAGCGGCGTTGTCATTGGTCAGTCATTTACTCAATACAACTGTAAATTCAGAAAATACACCCAGTGCAGCTCAGCAAGGTGCATTAAGAGCAAAAAAAATACTGGACAAGGATTATCACAAGCGATGGTCAATTAGAGCATTAGCACGTCAAGCAATGACTAACGAATGTGATTTAAAACGCGAGTTCAAACAGTTAACTAGCCTGACCATCAATCACTACCAACGCAAACAACGCATGCAAGTTGCCCTCAACCTGATAGAAAATGGCGAGAACAATTTAGCCAAAGTCGCAGACAGTATCGGCTACCAAAGCAAGGATTATTTTGTCCGCGTTTTCCAACAATATTATGGATTTCACCCCAATAGCATCAGAAAAATCACAGAGTAAAAATAGTTATAGCGGAATAAATTAATCATTGGTACAAGGCTTGCCGTCGAAGACATTACCTATATACTGAGGTCAATTAATTTCTGTTACAAGGCACATTGTCGAAGACAGTATAACGAATACGGCGAGACGATGTAACGCTGTAACAGGAATTAATTGACCTTACTATAGTACGGCGAGACGGCATAACGCCGTAACAATTGTTAAGTTATTTCGCTATATTTTAGTACCGTCATTCTGTGAATTTAGTAAAGTACACCGATTGGTGTACTTTTCGTTTTGAGTTAATCATTAAGTTAATTAACCCAATAACCGTAGAGACGCATTGAATGCGTCTCTGGAGGGAATTTCCAAAAAATAAAGCCTTAAACTAATCCTAAAACCCACATTATTACTGGGTTTCGCTGTCGCTCTACGTCAGCCTACTGATTTTCTAAAATCATAGAATGACGGTACTCTTTTAGACAATCGCACAACGAAAAAATCATTTTATAAAAATAAATCAAAAGCTTTCCCGATAGTATGAAATAATTACCCATACTAGTTTTAATGATATTGGTTATCATTAAAACATTACGTAGAATACATACTCTCTACAATTAACAATGCAAGAACAATGAAAAAAATCAATAAAAGCCTATTACCATTGGCAATCACTTCTGTTTGCCTGAATAGTTACGCTCAAGAAACTACAAATAACGTAACAATGTTAGAACCAGTAACCGTTACTGCACGTGGATTCAGTGAGAATATTCTAAACACACCATTTGTTGTCAATACAATCACCTCTGATACGATTAAAAATGAAAATTTGACTGATGCTCAAGATGTCATACGAGGCCTTCCTAGCAGCAGTATCCATAACGGCGGAAATGTTGCCTATTCATTCTTATCTATGCGTGGAACAGGCTCTCTTTCGATTACTAGTCTCGACGACAACTCGGTAGATTTTCGTGTTGATGGCATCAGTAACGGCAAAACAGGTTTGGCTCGCAACCTGATTGATATTGAAAAAATTGAAGTGGCCAAAGGTCCACAAGGAACGTTATTAGGCTCAAAAGCCGAAGCAGGTATTTATATCATCAAAACCAACGACCCAGAAGATGAATTCGATGCAAATATCGGTTTAGGCATTGGGAATTTACAACAAAAATCTGCTGAAGCCGTCCTCAACCTCCCGCTATCTAATAATTTTTCTGTACGAGTTGCCGGGATGACCCAGCAGAAAGACAACTACCTCATTAAGAATGAAGATAATCATCCCCTAAACAAAAAGAAAAAACAGGGTATACAAGCAAAAATTGGCTGGCATGATGATAGTTATAAACACAATGTTGTTTTAGGCCTTTATCACGATAAACAGACCAATAATATCCCCTTATTGCAAACAGACTTTAGTAGTTACAAAGTCGATACGTTTAAACTACCACATGATAGTGAAAATACAGCTAAAGGTTTGACACTAAAACTAGAAAGCGACTTGGATTTTGCTAATTTTATCTCAAATACAGGCTATCATAAGTATACAGGACACATTCTCAGACCAGCGGTGCCACCAGAAGTAAGAGGCATACATTATGGACCTATTCCTCAGCCTATATGGCCTGTATTAGACAACTTAATCTCAAAACCAGAAAATAACCGCCAAAGACTTGAAGATGAATACTCACAGATTTCTCAGGAGTTTAGACTGGTATCAAAGCCAGAAGACGAGATTAAGTGGGTAGCAGGCCTTTACCTAGAAAAGAAAAAAAGAACAATGCATAATGACGGGAAGTTAGACTTTGCCAATTTATCCAGTTTATCTTTACCAGGACCTTTCGCACCTTTCAAACCAATGATTATTGGGGCAATAAATGCTGGCCTAATTAATACAGCAGGTAATGGAGACTTCTATAAGACATCTAAAACCTCCACACAAGCCATCTTCGGCGAAGTTACTTATCCCGCAACACAAAAACTGGATATCATTGCAGGCGCAAGAGTCACGCATACAAAACTTAAGCATTCTGAAAGCTGGCAGGGAAATAGTAATAACGTCATGTATGGGGCTGCTAAAAAATTTGAAAAAACTTATAGTAAAACAGCTCTAACAGGTCGATTAGGTTTGAGTTACACATTACAACCAAACTGGCGTATATATGCACTACAATCACGTGGTTATCAATTTGGTGTATTCGATGACTACAATACAAATTTAGTCTATGGGAATGCCATTGAACCATACAAATCTACTGTTACAAATGCCAGTGAAATTGGAACTAAATATGTAAGCGATGACAGTTCACTTCAATTGAGCGTTGCCATTTTCCAAAATAAAATGAAAAATGCCCGCGTAAAAATTGGTGGGCTACCTCCCTTATATGACACCAAATCAGGAAATGTTGATGCCTATTCTCGCGGTTTAGAAATTAATGCAAAATGGCAGGCTACCGATAATTTCCAATTATATGGTGATATCGCCTTTACTAAGACCAAAGTCACTCGTGTACCACAGAAAGTTGAGCTGTTAAACATTAGTAAAGTTGGCAATGAAATGCCACAAGTACCAAAAGTTAGTAGCAGCATTGGTATAAAATATCAAGACGACACTTCATTCCTAACTAAGGGGAAATGGTTTGCAGATATTAACTACCGTTACGTAGGCAGTAGATATGGTCAAGCTAACAATGTGCAAAAATTAGCTTCTTATGGGCTAATAAATGCTAGCGTTGGCGTAATGAATGAACATCATAGCCTAATGTTGTGGGGAAAAAATTTAAACAACAAAAAATACCTAAATATTGGCGTACAACCGACCAATGTAGGTACGTTAGCACAAGGACGTAGTTTTGGGTTAAAATACAACTATCAATTCTAACCAATACAATACTAGAGAAAAGTCTATTTTCTCCTAATTGGTACCGTCATTCTGAGATTGATACTATGTTTCGCAATCTCAGGATGACGGTACTCATTTATTTAACACACTGAAAAACCGCCGTCCCGACAATGAAAAAAATCACCTCAGTAATCCCACCTAAATTAATGGCTTTAACCATTAGCATTTATACCACTCAATATTTAGGCATAGCTTTTATTATGGCAGCATCTATTGCTATTTTACGCAAACAAGGGGTACCGTTAGATAAACTGGCTCTCATTAATTTAATTATTCTGCCCGTTGCTGGGAAAATTTTCTATGCTCCCTTAATTGACCGCTACCGTTTTTTCTTTCAGGGACAATATCGCAGTTGGCTGTTAACAACTCAAGTTATCATGGTACTGACATTACTAGTCATCGGCTCACTGGACTTTCTCAACCAGCTCAACTTAATTATTCTCATTTCAATAGTTTACGCGTTCGCTGTTTCTCTGCAAGATGTCGCTATTGACGGTTTAGCCTGTAAAATTTTTGACCAAAAACAACGCCATTACGCCAATAGTTTACAATTTTCTAGCAATTTACTTGGCAATGTTATTGGTGGCGGCGTGTTATTAATGACTTATCCTTGGCTGGGTTGGAAAGGTTCTTTGTGGTGTTTAGCGGGTTTGACAGTCATTGCTTGGCTACAGTTACTCAGCTATCATGAACCTGAATTCAATACGGCTAGCAACCCTAAAAAAACTAGCTCCCTATTAAAACAGTGTAAAAGCTTTATTGGCGAAAACAAAGCTTGGTTCTTTTTATTACTCATCTACCCGATTGGACAAAGTGCCTTTTCTTTCCTAAACCCTATGTTAGTTGACGCAGGCTGGGAGTTGGGAGACATTGGCTTTGTCACTAAAGTTTATGGCTCACTGGTTGGCGTTATTTCGGCCTTATGTGCCTCATTACTCATTCAGCGATTAGGAAGAATTCAAACACTTTATTACTTAACTTTTGGTCTGGTTATTGCCACTGTCTTCATTTTGTTCATTGCGATGGGCAATACGTCTGTCTCATTCATCTATTTATCAGTAAGCGTTTACTTTACTTTCTTCCCTGCTCTACTAGTTACTTTGGGTACAATGATGATGGATAATGCCAGTAAAACTCAGCATCGAGCAACTTTTTTTACGCTGCAGTTTAGTATTATTATGATTATGGGTTTTGGCTATTCTGGCATTGCCATGGCCGCAGCAAAATCACTGGGCTACGATACGGTCGTTTTATGCTGTATTTTTGCTACTTTAATGAATGTCTTTTTAGTCTACCGCTTTTCTAAAAAACAAAGGTCAAAAACTATAGCGGAATAAATTAATAATGGCTAAAAAGCTTGCCGTCGCAGACAGTACTAGTGATACGGTAAAATGGCATAACGCCGTAACAATTTTTAAGTTATTTCGCTATACACAATAAAAACATCCAATTTCCGACATCGCAGAGGATTGCTAAAGCTCTACGCCAGCCTGCTGATATACTAATATGTTGTGTAGGGAGCTCCCTTGTATCTATGTGAGTTACAATACAAAATATTTTTTGTATTTCTTAATGGTATTACCTTTTATCCGTTCTCACCCAAAAGAAAACAAGCAAAGCAGTTATCGCCCCCAAAGTATCTGCGAGCATATCTTTTTGGGCATCCCAAATATCACCTTGAGAGCCTAAAAATGCCAGACCTGCGTCTCCGCCCTCTTTTACTGCATACTGCCATTCAATAATTTCATAACTGGCAGCAATACTCATAATAAAGAACAACGCAAAAAAACCAGCAATCACTGGCGGACAAAGACGGCGACGCAATAAAAACTCCGCCACAGGAAAGCTATAGAAGCCAATTGCATAATGAGCAATCCTATCAAAGTGATTGCGGTTTTCACCCAACAACGGAGACACTATCGCATTACCCCAATCGAACGGCACTTCAGCAAAAGTATAATTTGCCCCAACACTGTGCATAATCAACCAAACACTCATAAATAGATAAGCGATATTGCTAAATTGAAACTTTGAATAAGTTACCAATAACAACACATAAACGAAAATAATTGGCGTAATTTCAGCCACCCAAACTGCACGAGAAGCTGGCGAAACACCCGACCAAACAATTAAACCAGCAACAATTGCTGCCAATAATAGTGGGATTTTTTTCTGATTACTTTTTATCATTGATATTTACACTCGATAAGTTATTCAACTTTTACTACGACACTTCGTTGTCAAGTTACAACTCTGCCAACCAAAGGATGATAATAAAAATAAATCGGCACAAGAATGTACCGATTTATTTTATAGTGAGGTCAATTAATTTCTGGTACAAGACACATTGTCGAAGACAGTATAAAAATACGACGAGACGATGTAACGTTGTAACAGGAATTAATTGAACTTACTATACCGATTTATTTTAGTCTATTTCTTAATTGTTTCGCTTAATTAAGCTTAATCAATTAAATCGCTCAGTACATTAGCAAGTCCTGTATATGTTGCAGGCGTCAGTGCTATCAAAGCCGTTTTCGCCTCATCAGGAATACTAAGTCCGTTAATAAACTCACGCATATTTTCTTCATTCATCGTCTTACCTCGCGTGAAGTCTTTGAGTAACTCATACGCTCCCTCAACTTGGTAACGACGCATAACGGTTTGGATGGGCTCTGCCAACACTTCCCAAGCCGAATCTAAATCTTCACTGAGACGCTGTTCATTAACTTCTAATTTATTCAAACCTTTCATCAGTGAAGCATAGGCAATCATACAATGCCCAAATGCAGTTCCCAGCGTGCGCAGCACTGTCGAATCAGTTAAATCGCGTTGCCATCTCGATACAGGTAATTTTAATGCCAAATGTTCCATCAAAGCATTGGCAACACCCAAGTTCCCTTCGGCATTTTCAAAGTCAATCGGGTTGACTTTATGTGGCATCGTTGACGAGCCAACTTCGCCCTTGATTACCTTTTGCTTAAAGTAGCCAAGCGAAATGTAACCCCAAATATCACGCGACAAATCAATCAAAATGGTGTTCGCACGAATCAAAGCATGACAGTATTCAGCCACGTAATCATGCGGTTCGATTTGCGTCGTATGCGGATTGTAAGTCAACCCCAAATGTTGCTCAATCATATTTTGTGATAGTGCTTGCCAATTAGTCTCTGGGTAAGCTGATAAGTGAGCATTAAAGTTACCCACCGCACCATTCATTTTGCCCAAAATTTCCACTTGGTCAAATTGCTTGCTCTGACGAGAAAGTCTTGCCACTACGTTAGCCAATTCTTTACCCAAAGTCGTCGGGCTTGCCGTTTGTCCATGCGTTCGAGAAAGCATTGGCGTATCGCGGAATTGTTTCGCCAAGTCGGTAAGTTTTTGGTTAATACCCGTCAATTGCGGTGCTAAAACATTTGCTCGACCATCTTTTAGCATCATGCCATAAGAAGTATTATTAATATCTTCTGAAGTACAGGCAAAATGCAAAAATTCCGCATGCGGTTGCAATTCTTCATGACCTTTAAAATCTTCTTTTAGTTGATACTCAACCGCTTTGACATCGTGATTGGTTGTTCTTTCAATCGTCTTAATTTTACTCGCAGTTTCGACATCGAAATCCTTTTGTAGTTTTTGCAAATAATCTAGCGCAGATGCAGACAATGTCGGCAATTCGCTGATACTTGGGTCATTCGCTAATGCTTTAAACCATTCAATTTCAATAAAATAGCGATAGTAAATCAACGCATACTCGGAAAAATAAGGTGATAAAGCTTGAGTTTTGTCGTGATAACGACCATCAACAGATGAGATATTAGTAAGTTGTGACATGATATTTTTAAGTGTTGTAAAGGTTAAAAAAGCTCTGCAAGCTTATTGTAAAACTAATCGGGGCAACAGTCCATCACGGAAAATTCAAATCTAAATCTAAATTCAAACGCAAATTCAAAAAACATAAAAATATAGTGAAATAAATTAATTTTTGATACAAGGCTTGCCGTCGAAGACAGTATAAGCATACCGCAAGACGGCATAACGCCGTAGCAAAAGTTAAGTTATACTATAGTACCGTCATTCTGTGGCAGCCAAACAGCTATATGCTATAATTTTCAAACCCAATCATTCGCCTCATTTTAAACAATCGGGAATATTTTCTCTGGAACTCAAATATACCAACTAAGCCCTCATGACACTCACCATTATTTATCAAGATAAGCAATTAGTTGCCATCAACAAACCCAGCGGATTATTGGTTCACCCTAGTCCTATCGATAAACACGAAACACAATTTGCGGTACAGTTGCTGAGTAATCAGCTTGGGCAAAAAGTCTATCCAATTCATCGCCTAGACAAACCGACTTCGGGCGTTTTACTTTTTGCGTTGAGTTCAGAAATCACAAAAATCATGGGAGAACAGTGGCAGCAAGTCGAAAAAAACTACTGGGCAGTAACTCGTGGCAAAGTCAGTCCTTGTGAAATTGATCACCCTGTCACCACCAAACCCGATAAAGGCGACAGCTTTCACTTACCCAAAGTTCAGTCAGCTCAAACACAGATTCAATTTATCAGTGAAGTGACGCTTCCCGTAAGCTTTGGCAAGCAAGCTGAAAAATTTCCAAACACGACATTTTCTTGGGTAAAAGCCACACCCAAAACAGGGCGGAAACATCAAATCCGCAAACATCTCAAACACACCAATCACCCAATTGTCGGCGACACACGCTACGGTCGTGGAGAAATCAACCGCTATTTTCGCGAACAGTACGACATTCATCAATTATTATTGCACTGTCGTTCGCTGAATTTCCTCCACCCTATTTCTAAGCAAAACATTTTTATTGAAGCCGCCGTTGATAGTTCTTGGCAAAAAATCCTAGCACTTTTCCCTCAAAACTAAAAAAGCCCCAAATAAGTACCGTCATTCTGATAAGAACACTTCTCATTCAAAATAGAAATTTCTATCATAAATAAAGCAAATATGCCAAGAAACGACTAATTTTTGCTAAACAAGCGAATACTTTTTCAGTACAATCTCCCGACAATTAAAAATAATAACTTAAAAATAGCGTGGAATTGATTAAGCATTTACACAAGATTATCGTGAAATAAATTAAATTTTGATACAAGGCTTGCCGTCGAAGACAGTACAAATAGTACGGCAAGACGGCATAACGCCGTAACAACTATTAAGTTATTTCGCTATAGTGTATAAATAAACTATCGGCATATTGACAAAACAAACGCCGTAGCCATTCCAAGCTACTTTAATAAAAAATGGGGCAAAAATGAGTACAGAACGCGAAGCTATGGAGTTTGATGTCGTCATTGTCGGGGCTGGACCTGCAGGACTATCAACCGCCATTCACCTAAAACAACTCGCTGATCAAGCAGAGCAAGAATTAGAAATTTGTTTAATTGAAAAAGGGGCAGAAGTTGGTGCCCATATTCTTTCGGGTGCCGTTTTTGAGCCAACTGCCTTGAATGAACTCATCCCCAACTGGAAAGAATTAGACTCTCCTGTCGCCACCGAAGTCGTCAAAGATGAGATTTCTCTATTGCGTTCTGCTGAAAAAGCCATCTCAATTCCACATTGGGCAGCACCAAAAACGATGCACAATGAGGGCAACTATATCATTTCATTAAGTAACCTATGTAAATGGTTAGGTGAATATGCAGAAAACCTCGGCATTAATGTTTTCCCTGGTTTCACGGGGGCAGAAATTCTCTATGATGAAGCTGGTCACGTTTATGGCGTTGCCACTGGTGATATGGGTATTGGCATCAATGGCGAACAAAAACCAGGTTATGAGCCAGGCATTGAGCTACACGCAAAATACACTGTTTTTGCAGAAGGCTGTCGAGGTCATTTAGGTAAAGAGCTGATTGAAAAATTCCAACTAGATGCCGATAAAGATCCACAGCACTACGGCATTGGTATCAAAGAGCTATGGGAAGTCCCAGCAGACAAGCACCAACCTGGTTTGGTCGTACATACTGCTGGCTGGCCTTTAGCTGAAAGTGGCTCTGCAGGTGGCGGGTTCCTTTATCACTTTGGCGAAAATTTAATTTCGGTCGGTTTGATTACGGATTTATCTTACAGCAACCCTCACCTTTCGCCATTTGAGGAGATGCAGCGCTATAAAACGCACCCGTTAATAAAAAAACACCTAGAAGGTGCAAAACGCATTGGTTACGGTGCAAGAGCCATCAACAAAGGTGGACTACAGTCTCAACCAAAAATGAACTTTGCAGGCGGCTTACTCATTGGCGATGATGCAGGAACGCTAAACTTTGCCAAAATCAAAGGCACACATACGGCAATGAAATCAGGTATGGTTGCAGCAGAAGTTTTATTAAAAGCATTGAAAGACGGTCGTCAACACGATGATTTAGCTGAATATGCCGAGGCTTACAAAGACTCGTGGGCGTATAAGGATTTGTACATACAACGCAATTTTGGACCTGCCCAGCACAAATGGGGTAACTTAATTGGCTCGGCTTACGCCTTTGTCGATATTAATTTATTTAGTGGGAAACTGCCTTGGACGCTTTCTGATAAAAAGGCCGATTTTAGCACGCTGAAAAAAGCCAGCGACTGCAAAGAAATCACCTATCCAAAGCCTGATGGCGAACTGACGTTTGACCGTCTATCATCGGTGTATTTGGCTTCTTTGTATCACGAAGAGGATCAGCCTGTTCACCTAAAATTAACCGATGAGCAAAAGCCAATCACCTACAATTTAAAAGAGTTTGATGAACCGGCACAACGCTATTGCCCTGCTGGCGTTTATGAAATCATCGATAACGATGCCGGCGAGAAAGCCCTGCAAATTAACGCTCAAAACTGCGTACATTGCAAAACTTGCGACATCAAAGATCCCGCTCAAAATATCACTTGGGTAACCCCTGAAGGCGGAAGTGGTCCGAATTACTCTAACATGTAAGCGATAATGACACAGAATGACGGTACCAAAACCGTCATTTTGTTCATATGGGAAGCCCTTCCAGAGACGCATTCAATGCGTCTCTACAAGCATTGGGTTAGAGGTATAGTGTATAACTACCGTCACCGCGAGCGAGTAGCATGGCGGTCTTCTGCTACTTTGCAGAGTAGCTCAGGGAATTCGTCGCTATCACTCCTCGCAAAGACACCGAATAATAGGCTAATTGCAAAGCCCAACCACATGGTTTACATTTTAACCCAAGCACATACTTTACAAATTCCCCTCTTTTGTAAAGAGGGGTTAGGGGAGATTTGCACAACGAAAATTTCACCTAGAATGTTCTATCATCAGCAAATCCCCCTCAATCCCCCTTTACAAAAGGGGGAAGCTAGATTATCTAAAATAAGTGCCGTCATTCTGTAATTTTAGAAAAATCTGTAGGCTGGCGTAGAGCGTTAGCGAAACCCAGCGATAACTCCAGAACCCTACCCCAGAGACGCATTCAATACGTCTCTACAATTGTTTGTAGGGTGCACACTGTGCACCGTCTAGAACCAAAACACTAATTAGTCATAAACAACTTCCATCGATAAACCAGCCTAATTAAGTATTAACAAAAACGCCAAGTTCATCAATTAGTGTACGCGGTATACCCTACTTGAGAATTGCATGGATACTCCCCGAAGAGAGCTATTCCACTATATCGATTACAGAATCAATGCTGACTAAAAATTTCTTCCTCAGACAATCGTGATTTCGGCAATTTTGCATTAAAATCTTCTTCGCTGTGATAACCAAAAGCAGCCAATACTGTCACGTGGTAACCTTGTTCGGTTAAATGAAAATTTTCATTAACCACATCCGCTTGAAAACCTTCAATCGCCACAGAGTCAATTCCCATATCCGCAGCAGCCAGCAACACTTGCCCTAAAGCAATATAAGTTTGTTTGTCGACCCATGATCTGACAAGCTGTTGATCTTGGTTGCGGCGATTTACGTTATTAATCAACATTTCTGCACGTTCGTTTTTTGCCTGTTCTGTTGGAAAACGCCCGTCTTTGAACTCCTGATCAATCACGTGCTGAACATCTTCGCCAGTCACTTCATTCTTCGCACAAAATGCGACGACTAAAGGCGCTTCTTTTATTTTTTCAGCGTTGTACGTCATCGGGCCTGGGCAAGCTTCTGCTAACTTAGCTTTACCAACTTCACTACTGATAAGCATAAAGTGCCACGCCTGAATATTGATACTTGAAGGACTCAACCTTAGCACTTGCTTAAGTGCATCAATTTGTTCTTGGCTTAATGGTTTATTTGAATCAAACGCTTTGGTTGCGTGGCGTTTTTTTGCACTGTCTAAAATACGCATTGAGTTTCTCCTACTTAAATAATGAAGCTTCTTAGAATAATTTAAAAACTATCACAGAATTAAATCAAAGTTTATCCCACATCTCCAAACGTCCAGCACGTTTGTGGGACAACCCCGTTTGCAAGTGATGAGCATGCGTCAACGCGATTGCCAGTGCATCACCTGCATCGGATTGAATTTTTCCTTCTAAACCTAAAATAACTTTTACCATGTGTTGCACTTGCTCTTTTGCCGCACCACCTGTACCGACGACGGCATTTTTAATCGCCTTAGGTGCATACTCTCCAATAGGCAAACCATTTAAAGCCGCAACCGCCAAAGCAACACCCCTAGCCTGTCCTAATTTCAAAGCTGAATTCGGGTTAGCATGCATAAAAATCTGCTCAATGGCAAACTCTCTAGGGCGATAAGTCGCGATGAGTTCTTGTACACCTTGGTGAATCATCATCAAGCGTGTCGGCATTTCCTCTTTTCCCAAACGAATACAGCCACTATCAACATAAGTGGTTTTTCGTCCATTAAAATCGACCACTGCGTAGCCAGTAATGGTTGAACCTGGGTCAATACCTAAAATACGAATTGCCATTTACTTGCCAACACAGAAGCTACTAAAAATCGCCCCAAGCAAATCGTCACTGTGATACTCACCCGTAATTTCAGACAAAGACTGTTGAGCTAATCGCAACTCTTCGGCGACCAATTCCGCCGTCTGTAAAGAAGCCATAAATTGCTGGGCTTTTTCGATGTGTTGCTGCGTTTCAGCCAGAGCCTGGACGTGGCGTTCACGAGCAGAGAAAACACCCTCTTCGCTGTGTTTATCCGTAATTTTTTCAGCAATCTGCTCGATAAGCTCCTCGATGCCCTGCCCTGTTTTCGCACTAATCGTCAACGCTTGGTTATCGGAGGTTTTCTCCAACAAATCGATTTTATTGTACACTTCTATCGTTTCAATATTTTCTAACACATCGGGTTTATCATCCGATAAGTCGCGCATGTCGCGTAACCAAATCGCCAAGTCTGCCGATTTTACCGCGGCTTTAGCTCGCTCAATACCGACTTTTTCGATAGTGTTATCCGTTTCTCGCAGTCCTGCCGTATCAGTAATCCGCACGGGAATACCGCGAATCAACAAAGTTTCCTCTAGCGTATCTCGCGTTGTCCCCGCTTCATCAGTGACAATCGCACGTTCATGCCCTAATAACTGATTCATTAAGGACGACTTACCTGCATTAGGCTCGCCGACTAATACCACCTGCACACCCTCGTGTAATAATCTGCCATAGCCAGCTTTTTGTCGCGTTACTTTTACCTGTTCAAGCAGTTCATTAATTTGAGCTGAAACCTTTCCATCAGAAAGAAAATCAATTTCTTCTTCCGAGAAATCCAAAGCTGCTTCAACATAAACACGCAAAGCAATCACCGAAGCCTGCAATTCGTTAATGACCTCAGAAAACTGTCCCGACAAAGAACGCAACGCCGCCGTCGTCGCCGACTGTGAACGGGATTCTATTAAATCGGCAACGGCTTCCGCTTGCAACAGGTCCATTTTGTCGTTTAAAAAAGCCCGCTCTGTGAACTCACCCGGTCTTGCTTGTCTTGCACCACTCGACAAAATTAATTGCAATACCGATTGCAAAATATAAACGCCACCATGACCCTGGAACTCGACAACTTCTTCGCCTGTGTAAGAATGCGGTGCGTTAAAATAAATCACCACGCCTTGGTCAACAATGGTACCGTCATTCTGGCAAAAGTTGGCATAGTGGGCAAAACGCGGTTTCAAACGTTTGCCTGTGATTTTTTCTGCAATGGCTAAAGCATCCTTACCACTGACTCGGATAACGCCAACGCCTCCCATGCCAGATGGCGTTGCAATAGCGGCAATTGTTTCAGTTGTCATCATGTGTTTTTCTGTAAAATCGGTTAAAGTTATAGCGGAATAAATTAATAATTGGTACAAGGCTTGCCGTCGAAGACAGTACCCGTCGTACGGCGAGACGGCATAACGCCGTAACAATTGTTAAGTTATTTCGCTATATGGGAGGATTAAAACACAAAACCCGAACAGTCACAACAACTGTCGGGTTTTGAGAAGCGATTATTGGCAGTTTATCCGTAGGTCTTGTCCTAACGTTACTCTGCCAATTCGTACCCGTTTATTTTTTCGGGTGATAATGCTTATCTTCGGCATGTGATAGTGGATTAGCCAGTCCACCGTAACGCTTAGTAATCACATATTGCTGAATGATAGAGAACAAGTTAGACACCGCCCAGTAAAGTACCAAACCCGACGGGAAGAACAAGAACATAAATCCGAAAATCAATGGCAAGAACATCATCACACGACGCTGAATTGGATCACTTGGCGGTGGGTTTAGACGTTGTTGAATAAACATCAACACCATGTTAATCACTGGCAATACATACATTGGATCTTTAATCGACAAATCTTTAATCCAGAAAATCCAAGGTGCTTGACGCAGCTCAACTGACTCCATCAACATGTAGTAAAACGCCAAGAAGATAGGAATTTGCACTAAAATTGGCAGACAACCCGATGCAGGATTAATCCCTTCTTTTTTGTACAGCTCCATCATTTTTTTGCCTTGCAACTGACGATCTTCACCGTAGTTTTCTTTAATACGCTCCATCTCTGGTTGGAATTTACGCATTTTCGCCATTGACTTAAAGCTCTTCGCCGCCAATGGGAACAAGATGATTTTGATAATCAAGGTCACAATAACAATTGCCCAACCCCAGTTACCAACGACTGAATGAACCCAGTTAAGCACGTTAAACAAGAATTCTGAAATAAAGAACAACCAACCATAATCAGTGGCTTTATCTAGATTTGGAGCAATTCGAGCTAAGTCATTTTTAATTTTAGGACCAACAAAGCCTTTGCTGTAGAAAGTCGCTGACTGACCTGCATTAATACTTTTCGTATTACCATAAAAACCAATACGATAAGTGCCATCGGCTAACTTGCCAGAATAAAAAGTAGTTTTTTCCGTTTGTGGCGGAATTAATGCACCCATAAAGTAATGCTCAATCATGGCTTCCCAGCCACCTTTAACATCTTTTACATCCAGTGGCGTACTCGCCAAATCAGAAAAACTCAACTTATTGTATTTGCTATCAGGCGTTGAATAAGCCGCACCAGCAAAGGTATTAAAAGTCGTCAATCCGCGTTCAATAACGATTTCATCACGTTTTAACTGAGAATACTGATAACCGTTCCAAGGCTTCTGACTTTTGTTTTCAACTGTTTGTTGAATTTCAAAATCGTACAAACCTTTTGTGAAAATAAAGGTTTTCGTTACTTTAACGCCATCATTTTCCCAAACAAACGGGACTGCAACCTTATCACCTTGTAACTCATAGTGTGATTGTGGTGTGCTGAAAACAACTTCATGAGTGGCATTATTCGCACGGTCACTGTTTAAGCCCGTTTGCAACTGAAAAACTTTTCCAGGGACAGATTCAAATAATTTAATTGGATTTCTATCTTTAACAGAAACGCTGTATTTTAATAATTTATTTTCAACAATCGTTCCGCCACGCGTATCAATTGACAATGATAAAACGTCTGTCTTCACTGTCACGATATTGCCAGAGTGTAAAACTGCTGGTGCCGAACCTGGTACGCCCTGTCCTGTTGCCATGACCGCATTTGGCTGATTAGCACTTGGTGTTGGCAAAGTCGCATCACCAGCAACACCACTAGTCTGTGCAGCTGTTGGTGTCGTTGGTTCGACAACGGGTGAATTCGCTGCGTCCCACTTAAACCATAAAATAACGACAATGGAAAAGAGCAATGCCCATAAAGTTGATCTTAAGTTATTCATAAAATTTTCTCTTAATTTTTATTTAACGACAGGCAAGAAAATCTCACCCTATTTTGCCTTCATTTTCTATTTTGATATAGCGAAATAACTTAACAATTGTTACGGCGTTATGCCATCTCGCCGTACGACGGGTACTGTCTTCGACGGCAAGCCTTGTACCAATTGTTAATTTATTCCGCTACAGCCTAATCATGACGCATTTTTAATGCTTTTAAGCATTTGTAGTGCCGTCATTCTGGCTGTTTTCCTCTTCGCCCTTTTTCGGCGGAACAGGATCATAACCACCTTTGCATAACGGTTGACAACGAGCAATACGCTTTATCGTCAAGTAGCTACCTTTAATCGCACCGTGCGTTCGAATTGCCTCAATGCCATAGTGCGAGCAAGTTGGCTGAAATCGACAAGCATTGCCCATTATCGGGCTTAACACCCACTGATAACACTTAATTAAGCCAATTAAGACGTAACGCATTGCTTTTTCAGCTTTCGCCAAAGATAATCCAGCTCTTTACACAACTGCTGATTATTCGCTCGGTTGGCTTGTGGTTTTGCAATCAATACCAAATCAAAACCTCGTGCAAAATCATGCGTGCGAAAATATTCACGCATCAGGCGCTTGATGCGATTTCGACGGACGGCTAGCTTAGACACCTTTTTAGAAACGACCATACCGGCACGCGTAGCCGCAGGTATTTTATCATCTATATTCAGGTTATCAATCGAGTTTTCGTCCGTCTCAAAGCGAGAAAAGGCCAATACCATAAAGTATTGACCTCTCACTCTTATCTGGTTGTTTTGATAAACAGTATTAAATTCAGCAGGTTTTCGCAATCTAATGGATTTAGGAAAACCACAATTATCCGTCATTACAGTTTATCAATTTGCAATCATTAAGCAGATAAGCGACGACGACCTTTAGCACGACGTGCATTGATTACAGCACGGCCACCTTTAGTTGCCATACGAGCACGGAAACCGTGTGAACGCTTACGCTTAATATTACTTGGTTGAAAAGTACGCTTTTGTTTCATGATAAATTCCTAAAATAGTTCAGTGTTTGAATAATACAAAAATAATCGGGGGAATTTACGCTATTTGTCACTACTTGTCAATGTTTTCCCCTGAAAATTTTCCAGTCATTTCTCACAGAATGACGGTACTATTATTGACCTATTTTACTTTCTTAGTTATTTTCTTAAATATTTTTCCAGTTGACGCTTTTCCCACTCAACCCCAAGCGGTGGAAAAAAATCAAATGTTTTCAAACCACGAACCAGCAACCCTATTCCCCAGCCTAAGAAAACCCACTGCACCCACCAAGTTTCTGGCGTCACCAACAGATTAACCAAGAATAGTAAACTCATCACAGTCGCAAAAACAAAAACCTTAATATAGAATTTTTTTACCCGACGAATTTTCTGATACGCCAGCTTTTCCTCATCTGTTAATGTCAAGTTAGCTACAGTGTGTTTGTTTTGATGAATAACATCTAATGCTTTTTCCTGTGGCACATTGTTATTTGTGCTGCCATCTATTGCCGTATTTTTGTTCATTGTTAACGCTCCATTTAAAGTTAAGAAATCCACTTCAAAGACAGCTGCTAATGATTTGACTGACTCTACGCTTGGCGTCTTGCCATTTTCAATACGTTGAATGGTTCGCTTACTTAGTCCGCTCATTTCTGCCAATTGCTGTTGCGACCAACCCTTTTCTAATCTCAGTTTTTGTACAATCATTTACAACCTCCGTTCAGTGAGCAACTAGCCTAACAAACCCAACAAAAAAGCGTGACGACACCGCATAGACACTTTGGCGACATCTAGACGACACTAACGCAAAAAGCCAATTTTAACAAATATATAGTAAAATAACTTAACTTTTGCTACAGCGTTATACCGTCTCGCCGTATTAGATATGCTGTCTTCGACGGCAAGCCTTGTATCAAAAATTAATTTATTTCACTATAGCCCAATAACGTAAAACAAAAAAAATCCGCATCGGATTTGATGCGGATTGCTCGTCTTAATTGCTGTTTATAATTTTGGCGTTTGGTTTTATTCGTTTTCTCGTGAACACCACCACGCTGCCATTGATTTTTTGCGACATAATTTCTTATCGCCGGCAATTCAGTTTGCCTTTTCTTTGTCTTAGCCATTGATTCCTCCAGTAGCCAGTTAAAATGAATAGTAAATGAAAAACAATTATAACTAATTTCCTTGGCTAGTAAAAAATATAGTGAAATAGCTTAATTCTTGCTACAGGGTTATGCCGTATTTCCCAAGTTTATTTTAGGGACTGTCTGCGACGCCCCCCTAGCACAGCTATCTATGACACTCGTTAAGGTCATTAATAGCATACAAACCATTTATTCTCTGAGATTTATTACATGATGGTTTGTCAGTTAGGTACTTCTTAGTAATTTATCTTTTCTATTCTAATTCTTTTAAGATAGTTTCTGCTGTAGCTAAATAATTTTCTATATAAGGGATATGCTTAAAGGGTTGCAATATTTCGATTGCCTCTTTGACGTGCAAAAGTGCTTTCTCTTTATTATTATTTTCTGCATAAAAAATACTCATATTGATTAAAGTCACTGCCACATCGGGTAAATAAGCCGATGGATTGCTTTTAGCTAATTCGCGTCTAATTTTTAATGCCTCTCGATAGTTTTCTTCTGCCTGTGCATAATCATTATTATTACTTTGTAAATTAGCTAAATTATTTAAAG